>BNJS01002109.1_pt1 | contig 89107 bp, 162 predicted proteins | sample 8540461 | NCBI WGS metagenome assembly BNJS01 (sample SAMD00202454, study PRJDB9452) | human saliva metagenome | isolation source: human saliva | place: Japan
AATATTAGGATTGCTTTCTCTCAGCTTCGTAATAATTTCATCTCATCTGGTGCTAAAAAACGCCAAAACAACACTGCTGTTCTTATCTTTTCTGTTTGTCCTTTCTTGTTCATAGTCCCAGTACCATACAATTCGACGCGCTTTTAATTATTATCCGTTAACTGATTATGGAAATTTCTAATGTAAACATCAAACCCAGCTGATGGCCCTGCTTATGTGGATCAAAATCACTTTGGGTAATTCATGCAATTTCGGTGATCTGTTGATTTTCTTGTTGGTTTACCTGTATTAGTTTTCTGGTTCTCAGTTTCCAATAGTCTCTTGATTACGATTAATTTAATCGTGACGATCTCAATTTTTAGAACTAATCGCTTGAATCATTTTACCTTGCGGTGATATTCCTCGCACCTCTGTCATGAATCTTTATTTAGATGGATTCAGACTACAATGTCGCGTACACCTAAAGTTCTTGTTTTTCCTGTATAAGCTGCTGAGTAGGCATTTCACAAACTGTTGCATATATTCCTGGTTTGTTGAGTTTCTTACCGGGTGTTTCCTTCCTTTGAGAATCATCTCATGAAATGATATTGAAATTATATTAAAATTTGTATTTGACAATACCTGTTATAAAGACATTCCTTCACTCCTTCCCAATAGTAATAAATCCTCTACTTTTCGCTCTGGCATTTCTGTGCTAAGGTAAGAAAATGCAATGATTCTAGAACTGTAACAAACGATATAACAATCGTTCGTAAAAGAAATTCCACTACCTCTTCCTGTGACTCATTTAAACCTCTTGTCCAGAATATCTTGAAATTTCTGCTACAGACTCTAGACTAAGGCTCAATTCCTCCTGAAATTAGCTAATTCTTTCACCATTCTTGAGCAAAAGCTTCTTCATGACTGGCTCACTTGTAGGTAAAGACAGTTTCCAATAACCATCGATGATTGTAGTACTAAGTCTTTCTATTCTAAATCTCTGACTATTACGAACCCCTCTTAAAGAACAATTTACTACCATTTAACTAGCCGTTAAGCCCCCATTTGACGACAACTCGAGACATCGATTTGACACAGCTTTTTGAACTGCTGGAGCTCCTCTCTTCTTTTTGTTAAAGTATACTGTTTTGATGTGTGTGAAATTAACACTATCACTTCCATCCAAATAATACTGTCCTTACGTTGAGATTAAATGAAGATGCCCCTTTGTAATGGGATCAAAACTTCCCTGCATAAATTGCTTTCTATACTACGTCTCTATTCAAATTCAAAAGAAAGTAGTGCACCTGTAATTCCCTTACTCTACTCGTTTCCATTGAGTAAATCGCCCATTTTTCTGGTGTTATGTACTGCTTTATCCGCCTACCTGACAGCTACAGCATCTTCTTGCTACTAATGATAAATTTTTCCGTGTTCAATATCATGGATAATTTTCTCGTAAACGTGCGGTGGATCCATATAAGCACTAAAAGTAGTTTCGCTCTTCCTCGTAGCTAATCTCAATCCATCTTTGTTTGTTTCAATAATGTAAATTGATGCAGGAGACTCTTTGTAATGTCAATGTTTTGTTCTATCATTTGAATCGCTTGTCGATTAACTTTTCGTCTAAAAGGCATAGTCGTTCCTCTAGAAACAGCTTCAATGGCTACTCCTCCACTGCCTGCATACACCTGTCAACATACTACCGCCGTCAAAATATCCTCCTAAATAAATGTTGAATAAGGTTCTTTCATTTTTATCCACGTTGTGGGTCTTGTGTTTCTTTCTGGAACAGCTCCGAGAGATGTCTTCCTACCAATTCGCTAGAAATAATTCTCATCTGTGTTTCACTCCTTTAATATATTCACCTTGTTATAAAGCGCTCAAAGAATAACAACTCTGATTAAACATCTGCTCCACGACATCTTCTGTTAGATAAATTGCATGCCACAATCTACTGTTCTTGTCTTGTCGTCATTTGTCCTCCTGTACAGTCTGAGCACAAAAGACACCTGCGGTGTCTTCTTGGACAAATATCGTGGTATAAATTGGACGTTCAGTAACCTCGTCATCTCAGGCCTTGCTCTATGCCATTGCGGTAGTTGAACCTTTCTGCCTCAATTCATGCCTTTCTATACCTCTGTTATAATCATTTGTTATCTTTTGTCAACTTTCGTAATCTTCCGTTGCGAATTCTCTGAGATTAATTTTAATTACGAAATTTCGTGCGTAGTGTAGCATATAAAGTAACGCATTCTTACTGTCCATTTAACTGCTATATGAGAATATTTGTTCTACTTGAACAATATACTCCCAAACTGACACCTTTCTCTGTAGATTTGCACCCTGCATAATCAGGATCTTTTAAATACTGTGATATTTGTAAGTATGTAAATCATATTTTGATGTTTCTCTGTTAAATGTGAAATTCTCGTGTCCAGTGAATATCTGCACTAACATCACTAGTGATTGAAGTATAACGTGTAATTGTGCCGATGTTTCCATATATAGGTTTCCTAACTCGTCGCTTATAGTGTTTTGTCATAAATCTCAAACTTGGTACAACTGTAGAGGTTTTGACGTAGTTAAATCTTGCTGGGTCACAGATTTGTATCCTCCAGATTCAACCAATACAAAAGGGTCCACCATGAGATGTCAGTGGGCTCTGTTCTGATTAAATAAATCATTGCGCTTCTGTGGCTTCTGCTGCGTTTTCTAATTCAATTTCCTCCCATCATTCTGGTAAGATTTGTGCCAAAATCCATTCGAACTTCATGGCGAGGGATAGCTTCAACTTTTCGAGGCAAAGAAGTGAAATTTTGCTAACTGTCAATCACACTCCACTGCTTCTTCATTGACACTAGGTAAATATATTTTAGACGTTTAGAAATGAATATTACCGAAACATTTTAATTGTTTAATTGGTTTTGTGTATGAGGCCATACAATAATCATCTTCTTTCTACTTGTTCATGTACTCCTCTCTTAATTCTTTTGAATTCTTAATAGTAAATCACTAACTCGTCAACATCTTGTTCTTTAACGGCAATGGTTTTCCTTAACATATTCAAATGGTGCTTGAATAGTTGTTTCCATCTTCATTGCTTCTGTACAGTAACACCCAATATTTACAGACTGCTTCACGTAAATGCTTTTAGAACACTACCTGTCGTTGCTGGTGTCAAGTGTTCTGCTTTTGACGTTTAACAGTTGTCATTGTTGCACTCGCATCGCGGTTAATACATTCTCAACTTTGCCCGTGAATCGATAGACATAATACGATTTCCATGGTACGTTTGGTTACACTAATGTAATCAAAGAGACTTTTCCTGGGCATATCATTGGTGTCACCGCATTCTGAAAGGTTTGTCTCATTGCTAATCCTTAGTTCTTTTTCTGCATACACTTTTGTGAGATAACTTGGTACTTGTTGATCTTTGGTTTAATATAAATCTTCAATTCCTTTACGAACTTCTTCCACAATCTCTTCAGGGGCTATGTCCTGGGCGGACAGTGGTGGCTCAATATCTTCGTCACAACTTTTGAAGTCGTTGACGCTCCAAACCAGTTGCCCCTAAATCCCTCTAAAGACGAATCACTGATTCAGGAAAGACATAATCCGGATCTTTCTATTCTTTCATCGTGGTTCATTTTGAATGGAGAATAATGCCATATCTCCACTACTTTAGAAGCAGAGGTTGCTTTAATATCTCCGAACAGATTGGTTTATGACGATGATTTCGTTCTTCACTTCTTCGAGGCGTTCTCCTAAACCAACTGAATTTGGCTTGTTATGGTAGCAAATTCGCATATTGGTCCTCCAGGCATTTTCATGATACAGTATACTTCTAGACTTTGAGAAAGCTTTGTGCTGATCGCTTGGCAGCGATTTGCGAAATTGTTCCCCAATAACAGACTTTAATCTTGCCATACTTTTCCATCTCTGACTCAGGTTGGCGACTTGTCCCTTCTAATCCAGTAATTAAAGCTTTCCATGCTGATGGATTAGATCGCTCCACCCGCTCACCACTCTCAAAGGCTATCGATTCCTTCATCTCCAGCATCATTAGCTGTTGCTACATGTTAAAATACCATTTCCACTCGTATCATGTGTGTGGTCAGTGAATTGGAATATCCACTGGATTCTTTAAAGTTGTAATTAATTGTTTGGCTGCTTGAGGTTTCGTTAATCCTGCCATATCTTTAATGTAACCGCGATATATGTTCTGCATTTTCTAAATCTCATCGTCGTTTATAGTACCCGAATGTATATTTGTTTGCACTGGTCGAATACATCGCCTGTATAACACATGGATGCTTCTGCAATTTCACCACCATCACGAACGGCAAATGCTGCCGCTTCCTGAGAGCAACCAGTTTAAGCCGTCAAAATTCTCGACTTACATCAATTCCTGTTGCTGCAACGTCTCAAAATGAACGAACGAATCACAGCACCTGGATAATGGGTAATAACCTACCGCATTAGAAACCACGTAATAACATTTTGTAAGAGCGTATTTTGGCTGTTGCTTTACGGATCCAATCGAGTCCGCGGATTTTCTGTTAAAATCGATAAGCTGTATCCAGCGTCTCCACCCATACTTCCTGCTGAGAACAATTTGAAGGACTGCTGCTTCATATTTGCTGAGCCGCTTGAATTAGAGATCAATCGAACGCATTCTTGTTGCCATTAAACTTTTGACGCGCATCTCTAAAACTGTCGTTAAAGAACTTTCTTGTTCCAATACCCATTCAAAACTGCACCTTTTCATCCAGTAACTGCTTGGCTGTTGTTCTGGTTTTGAAATAGTTCAAGTATTTCGATATAAGGTGGTCTCTCAAATGCCTTTGTTTCTTGTGCATTCCTGGATGCTTACGTTAGCCGTATTTTCAGAGTAACATTTTAGGAATTTGTTCACGATTGCTTTCCTTTGGAGCTTAAACCCTTTCAGGTGTTGTATCAATAAAGGTGATTTCGCTCATTACAGTTAAGAAATCTTCGTGATGGATTACATTTTTAAAATGGAATGGTACAAATCTTCACTCCACGAATTAAACTCTTTTAATGCGTTGCTATCGTTGCCTTAACTGCTTGTCCGTCATACGTACAAACTTTTACTAATAGCGAATCAAAATACGTACCACATTTCCTTGGGAAGCATTTCCCGCATCTAAGCAGACCCTAAGCCACCGGAGAACGTGCAATATTAATCTTGCAGTATCTGAGCGAAGTTATTTTCAGGATTTTCAGTTGTAAATACGACATTGAATCGCAGCACCACTAAATGTTAAATTTTCTTGTGTAGAATTCAATTTCTTGATACAAATCCATTCCTTGCGCAACTTTTAATTGATAGCAGACAATATCAGTCCTGTAATCAATTCTGTATTAATTATGCTCTACTTGGATTCTTGGATTCACTTGTCTAAAGTAAAATTGATTTCCATCAATAAAAACTCAACGCTGTTCCTGCATTGATGCTGTTCTTTCCTTAAAACTAGCTGCAACCTGATTTTAATTTTGTCTCTTCTGAAGAGAAATACATAGACCCACTTCAATCACTTTTTGACGTCTGGACAAAACCGTCTCATTCCGACTCAAATGAAACTTTTATATACAAAATTTGCTTCTGTGTGTTGACGGATCCTCAATATATTATTTCTCACATAACATTCTCCTTTAGCTTTGGTGCTTTACTCTACAGCACGTTCATAGCTATCTTGAACCTCTTCCTTGCGATAAACGGCCGCATTTCCGGCCGCACCGCCAAGTGCAGCTTTAATGTAATCAGATGACAGGTATTCCCAAACTCGCAAATTTCTTGAACAGGGCGCATCGCTTGCAGGAATGGATTGTAAGCCAGCCTTATGCGCAGCAGTTTTTCTTTTAATTTTATCGCTAACATATCTAAATGTTCCAAACGAGGCCCAGCAAAGGTTAGTCCAGCTTCTTGACATTTTCTGGCAAATCAATATTTTAGATGAAAACATGTCGGATGAAGCTTTATCTGCACAGATTGTTTCCCTTATTGACAGAATATCATCCATATCTAAGTAAGCTTGTGCTGGCACTCAGCTACTGCCCAGCTAAACAGAGCCTCGTCCGCTTTGCACACGCGGTGCAGTGAATGAGTCTATGCTTCATGGCAAAAATACCAGCCGACTCAATCCCAGACAGATTTCCAGTTGCTGCACGAAATACACGAATCGCAATTTCTCCACGGTTGTACCAGTAATGTCTTCATACTCATCCTCATTTATCTCTTCGTTCTATCCTACCTCTGTCTCAATACCATCCTGGAGTAATATTTTTCTTTTTATCCTGATTTTCCACATCTTCCAACTTCTGTTTCATCATTTAATATTCATTCATCTTATCTACTTCATACTCTTCTCATATTTTAATGCCGTAAACTAGAACCATTCCAATTGCGATACTTGAAACGACAAAACTAGACCCTCCATAACTTAAAAATGGCAGTGGGACTCCAGTAATAGAGATGCTAATCCAGGTAAAAGCGTATTAATACTACTTTTGAGACTAAATAGAAAATGCCAACTCCTAGACAAATATGTTTTGACAGAACTTGACGTGGGCTCTACAGGCATCACCATTCAAGAAAAATTACTGCTAGCACTATACCTTTCTACAAAAATCCTAATTCTTCCTCCACAATTTATATAATAAAATCCGTATGAGCTTCTCGTAGAAAATCCTGTTTTTGTATCGAGACTCGATAATCCTGTCCTGTTAATCACCTCTGGCTAAGCTAAAACCTTTGAATCGATTGATACCCTGTACCACTTATATCGTCCCATGGATTGTGAAATGATAAAAATCGTCCTAATTGATTAAGCACAAGGTATTGTCTTCGAAAGAATAGATACTGGTAGTAAATACCCTCAGCCAAATAGAATACCGCAAACACCGATTGCTTTTCTTGAACTATCCAGTGGTTAATGCTAATAGCCACCATGAGATAGTATACATCATGTACTAAAGAGTCCAGTTGCATCAAGACTAGCATACACACAAATAGTGCCATTTCCCAATGATATATCAACAATACTTTCAATCTTTGACAGCTTTTAAACTTGTTGTAATAAAATACACTCACTTCAAATTGAAATAACTTTTACAAATTCTGATGGTTGTAGAATTAAATAGTCGTAGAAATTAATCCAACTGCTCCTTTAATTCCTGCTGAGGTTAAACACGCAAAGAGTAATAGAATTAAATAAACATATACACTTATGCATATCGATGTTCCTTAGAACGCTGCCATTGTTGCTATACTTGTCGCTACTGATGATTCCTGCTACTGCGAGACACTAAAATTGACTGGGTAATAAAATATTCTGAGTTTCCAACAGAAGATAACGAAAAATAACTACTAGCACTATAAACCATAGTAAGACCAAGCGCTGACAATGTTATAAAAATCATCAAAATAATTTGATCTACTTGAAATAAATTTTTGATTTTACTTTTTAATTTCCAAATCACTATTTCCTCCACACTTTGCTTTAAAGATTGCCAGTTTTGCTCCTTATACATCACTCTATCTTCATTTAGTGCATATTCTAAAGTCACCATGGTGATGTCCTTCATTTACATCAACTACACCAATTGAAACTGCAAATTCCACTTGTTTTGATAAAACGCAAACAATTGGTGTCTACCACTTCTTCGTCTGCTGGACATTTTGCAATACATAAATGATGTTGATGAATTAATTGATAAATTTTGATGGCATTTTCTTTTAGTTGCTCTAATGCTTGATTTTGCTTTGTATCTGGCCTTATACTTTCTCCTTTTGAGTATATTAACTCAAAATAGGTTATACCACAAAAGGCCAGCTTTTCTAAATAATGATTTACATCTCTGTTTGTGACTCAGTCCACAATATGTTGCGTACATCCTGACATTTTATTGATTGTGGAGCATCAGTGTACTCTACTTCCTTTTCGAGATCAATTTCCATGCCCAGCCCATTACAGTTGCAATATCACCTGCTGCAACGACGCATCGCCTTTGGATGTTTCCACGAATCCTTCCACTGTTTTCATGTGATATGAACTTCAGCCATCTTGTTTGACTCCGGTATCACGAATGCTCCAAAATCATCTACATTTCGAATCGTTCCTTGTAATTCCATTCGCATGAATATCTTCCGCTGGATATGCCTTCTTACAGTCCAATTGGATCAATTTCTTCGAGGATCTCTTCCTGGTTTGTTAATCCTGCAAAAGAAAGTAATTTCAGTTTCAGTCCCATCCTAGTTCGTCAGATATTGACTTTTATCAATTAGAGAGATAAAGCTTGCTCTACTTTCTCCGTTCAATTTCAACTTTTCATGTTGGCTTGATCTAAATCTTTTCTGCACCTTCACTGCAGATCTCTGGGTGAATATCTGTTTCCCATCTAATGAGTCCCATCCACAATTCTTAAAAATCCTACTGCTTGTTCAGCTTTTGATTTCTCAACTTGAAACGAACTCAATTGAGCGAGTTCGTGAATTTTCCTTTTCATCACGATAAGCCACTACATTTGCTGCAGTTGTTTTGTTAGTCCTGCAATATGTCGAGTATTGCTGCGCTTGCTGTATTGACATTCCTCCCAAGCAACTTTGGTATTCACGGCTGTTTCAAGCACAATCTCTAATCTCTCATCCAATTGTTTGTGACCACGTCATGTTGATATTGCCCCTACTCCTACCAGCTTTTGGATCGGTCTCACTAACTACTGCGGCGGATCTGCAAGCGACGAGCAATGCTTACTGCAGACGTTCGCTCGCTTGATAATCTGGGAATTCTTTGCGTGCGAAAATCTCACTGGCGGAATAAACAGATGCACCCTTCCTCACAGTCGTATAATACAATTTTACGATTGATTCATAATCTGTTATCACTGACAAGTACTTCCGATTCACGGCTTTGCAGTTTCCAGCTCGATTTACGATTAAATGCTAACGACCGTCTTCAATGAAAACTTTTCTCCTGCGCCAGGCTCATTTAAAATCCTCGCTCCTAGGTGCGGATGAGATGACTACTTTGTACTAAAAGCTTTGCCTGTTTCGTCAATAATCCTTTCGAGCTTGCAACCTGTTCTATAAGCTGGATCCTTGACCCGTACATGTCCTTTCAGTCAGACTTGTATGTAATAATTGTGATTTTCTAAATCTCAATTGCCTGTGTTTGGGCTCTGTTACTCGAGGCAGATTTCGTTCAGTGGCTGTGCGATGGAAACGTTTAACACTATCCTCCAATCGTCAGCTTTCACACACGGCAATTGCAGATGGTAGATTTTTCATTTAAAATTTCTTTTTCGCTCATTTTCTATGGAACTGTTTCATGTCTACTTCCAAACCTTCTCCTTTATAACGCCTTCTTTTCCTTTGATTCACCGCTAAAATTCTGTGTGGCACAATTGTTTTAACAGGTTCCTGATAGTATTCGTAGCCATTCATCTGTGTGTTTTCAAATCTGTTTTCCTCGTCTTAGACTTGTCATAAGCATAGCTTTCATAAAGTATTTTCTCAGTGTTTTCGATGACAAATGCATTGTTCGAAATTCTTTCTGCAATAATTTCTAAGCTTACCTTTCTAAAGCATCTGTCGCATTCGGTACCTTTTTCTTCATTTATAGATATTGCAGCTTTTAGCTTCAACATCTTCTGGTGTACAAGCAGATAAAGAAAATTCAATAGTGGTTTCTAGTCGAGCTTCTTTAGCAGTCTCATTCGTCAACTTTCGTACGTTTCTTTGCTGTGAATGGTCGATAAATATCTTCTAAAGCCATCCAATGTTTTTCCTTTCATTTACGTCGTTTAAAATTTCATCTGTTAGTTGCTTGTTCATCAATTAAGCAGATAGCTTCGTCTTTTCTTTTTCAAAATTCGCTAAATATCGATATCTCTCTTCAATTTCACGAATTTGAACTCATCAGCTCCCTGTTTGATCTTTACGATAACGTCTATCAAATGGAACGGTACTTCCCTCTTCTAATAAAGCTAGAACTATATCAATTTGTGAAGTATAGTGACTTTAATTCTTGCTAATATCTCCAAAAGCACGCTGCTGTTGTTTAAATTCTTTTGTTCCATCATACCCCTCCATTTCGAGTTTTATCCTAACATCAAATTATTCTGTGAAAGTATTTTCCAATTTTTCTCTGAAAGATAAAATTCTGCAGCATGAGTCAGTATCTATAAGTGAAGAGACAATGCTATAATTTGCTAGTTATCTTTAAAAGTAAATGGAGGACTGTCTGATGGAAAAGCGTGCGAACCAAACTGACAAACAATGACAAATGTCCTAGCTCTAGAGAAGTTTCAACTGCCTCCTGGACATGGCTGAGTTTATAAAGCGATACTACGACTGCACGTGCATTGTAGTAAAATTACACTGAATCGCTTTGCTGAGGAATCACGGATCATAATATTAAACATCGCTGCCTTGGTACAGTGGCAATGAATCGTGGATCGTAATGGTAATAGAAATTCAAAGTGGTGGAGGATGTTAATAAACGAATCCTGTGTATCATCTTTCAAACTCTTTCACTAAAAATAAAGCAGACTGTTTCAAAAGCAAGAACTTATTCAATGTACTTTGTCAATGAAGTACTACCATTTCTACCATTTACATCACACAAAGCACGTGTTTCGATGATGAAAGAATGTTCATTCGTCACTGTAAGTGATGCTTCAAACGAATCACTAAAGTGAGATTTCCAAAAGGATTCGATGAACCACAAATCTTTGTCTGAAATGCAAATGAGTGGATAAATATCTGTACAGAATATACGCAGGATTACAGTAAAAGTGCGTTGGATTGAGTTGTTCACTATTAACCCATTACCTGAGCGCCAGACCTACTCTGCAAAACAAGCCGAACAGGTTCGAAAAACAATTGAAGAAAGAAAGAGTAATAGTCATTTACGGTAAAACAATATGATAACGACTCAATAGGCGGCTGTAGCGACAGCTGCCCTTTTTATCCATAAAACACACACTCTGCTATGGACAAAAGGGCTTTACTGCTAATGTGGTGATTATGGCGGCATTTGGCTGATTGTGTCAGCTGCGCGGACCTAGGCTCAGTTGAGCGTGAACCAAGGTCTGCTGCCGTCGTTGTTACTATCAGATGAAAGTCTATCTTACACACGCCTCTCATGATAAGATCCGTGGATGAAAAGACGGTGCATGGTAGGGCAAACGTATAATCGGCGAACGCTGATTATGTCTGCAGGAGAAAGAGTGAGACCTTGAGACAGATGCGAAGGCATGAACACGCGGGTCTGCTTGCCGTCGCCCAGCTGCTATGTAACCGAAAGTCTAATTCATTCACTCTCATCGCCGTGTCGTCAAAAGAGTGACTTTTCGCCGTAGTGCAAAAGTCATGGTAGCCATACCGTGCTGCAGTCTCGAGAGAGTCGAGACGCTTGAACCGTTTGTAGCCAAGACAGCAACAGCTGTGCTGGCGTCCTTACTACATCAGAAAAGTCATATTTCTTCTATTTCAGTCTAAAGTCAAGCTGCCCCTAGTATACAATTGGTAATACACACCTTGTTTTCCCATTAGTCTCTCATCAGTTCCACGTCGTAATCTCCATGATCCATTACCATAATCACATCCGCATTACGAATCGTCGATAAACGATGGGCAATTACAAACAGTTCTACCCTTCCATCAATTGGTCATCCCTTTGCTAATCAACGCTTCCGTATGACTTTATCAATCGAACTAGTCGCTTCATCCAAAATTAAACGCCTTCGGTTTGCTACTGCAGCCTAGCAATCGCAGTAACTGTCTTTGGCCCGAGAAGACTTCACCATCACCATGGTAATCTCCGTTTGATACCACTTTGAGGGCAAACGTTTAATGAAACCATGCGCATTCGCTAATTTCGCAGCTTTACCACTTCATCATCTGTCGCATCTAAATTCCCATAACGAATATTATCTGCAATCGAACCCGTAAACAAAGTGCGTATCTTGTAATACAATCGAGAAATGGTTTTACGTAAATCATCTTTCTTAATTTCCGTAATCGGGATTGTATCAAACGTAATTTCTCCATTATCAATTTCATAAAATCGATTAATTAAATTCGTAATCGTAGTTTTCCCAGCACCTGTTGCACCCACAAAAGCTACCTTTCAATCTGGTTCAGCCCAAACAGTTGATCAAAATTGGTACATCTGAGAACATAACTAAAGTCCACTTCATTCAATTGAATATTCCCAACAACAGGGATTCTCTCTTCTCCTTTTACCCAATACCATTGTTTTTGAATCTGTTTGATCTAAAGTTACAGTTCCTTCATCCACTTCAGATTCTTCTTTTAATATCGCAAAAATTCAGTTCTGCCCAGCCATTGCAGCTAATAAGACATTTGTTTGTTGTGACATTTTGTGCTAATGTTTGTGCAAATGTTCTTGAGTATTGTAAAAATGAAGCTAATGCCCCAACGTCCATTCCTTGAAATACACTAAATATCCACCAACTGAAGCGGTTAAAGCATAATTAATATAACTAATATTGCCTAAAATAGAAACATGATATTTGAATTAAATTGTGCTTGATTCGCAGCTTCTCTTAATAATTTAAAGTTTCAAATTCTTTTTAAGACTAATGTTTCATGATTGAATACTTTAACGACTTTTTGCCCTTCAATATGTTCTTCTACAATGCCATTCACTGCCCTAGAACTTTTTGTTGTTCAGCAAAGATTTACCCAGGCGACCTGCTACTACTCTAACAATCGCAAACATAATCAAGACCATAACAATCAACATTCCTGTTAAAATTGGAGATAAAATAATCATCATCACAAAGTTAGCACCAATTGTAATAAAAGAAACTGACAATCATCAACATCTATTATTAAACGCGTTGGATATTTTTCAAAAATCATTTGTAAACGAGACATTAAATCCCCCATGTTTATTTGTATCAAAAGAAACGAATTGGCAATGTTTGAATATGGTCCAGAATAAATCTTTTCTCATCATCGTTTCAATCGTTTGTTGACCAATCGTAATCATAATTTTCCCGAAATAATTCACAATCGCCCCAATAATATAAATCAGCCCAATGACTCCTAGCATTTTTGCTGAAACCTACTACATCTTTTGTCACAATAAAATCATTAATTAATGGTCCGAATAAAGTAAGTCCTACAATTCCTGCACTACTACCTATCTACAACTAATAAAAGAACAGCGAAAAGACTCCACTTACTTTTCCACTAAATAGCTCCATAAGTCAGCTAATGTTTGCTTTAAATTTTCAGGACGTTTTGATCCGATTTTTAACACTCATCTACTTTCGCTCCTTCCATTTTGAGTTTCATAAATTTCACGATACAGTTCGTTATTTTTCCATTAATGTTTCATGTGTTCCAATTCCATTCATTTTTCCATCTTCTAATACAACAATCTTATCTGCACCTTGGATAGATGAAATTCTTTTGCGCAATAATAATAACAGTTGTGTCTGGTAGAAAATGATTAAAAGAACGCTTCACGAATTAATGAATCTGTTGATGTATCCACCGCGAAGTTGAATCGTCTAAAAATTAAAACAGCTGGTTTTCCTCAACATTGCTCTTGCAATACATAAACGTTGTTTTTGACCCCCAGAGAAATCCACCTTGTTTCAACTTTTGTATCATACCCTTCTGGCATTTCCATAATAAACTGATGTGCCTGGGCATGTTGTGCAACAGAATCATTTTCTTCTTCAGTTGCATGAGGTTTCCCCATAATAAGTTTTCTCCGAATCATGCCGAAAACAGTGTATTTTTGAAGAACCATCGCTACTTGACTTCTTAAATCAGAAAATGCATAATCACGAACATCTTTCCTGCAACTCGAACACTTCCTGCCGTTGCATCATACAATCGAGAATTAACTGAACTAGTGATGTTTTTACCAGAACCAGTTGTCCAATAATTCCAGAATTTGTCCACTTTTTCACTGAAAAATGAATATCATTTAACGCTACTTCTTGTTGATCTTTTCCGTATGAGAAATGAACATGATCAAACTCAATATCGCCACAGTAATTTCTGTTGGAATCACTTGCTCAGGTTCTCACAATATCCACTTCTGTGTCAATCACTTCAAAAATACGATCCATTGAGCTTTTGTCATCGTTAACATGACAAAAACAGAAATCATCGTAAGGACATTAAAATTTGTGTAATATAAGAAATGAAACTAATTAATTCTCCAGTCGTCATTTCTCCATGCATTACAAATTTTCCACAAACTCACATAACTGCAATTGTACAAGCGTATACCGTTAATTGCATGATGGGGTTATTCCATACGATAACATACATTGCATGTAAAGCACGTGTTTTTAAAGTTTTGTATTTTCAACACCAAACTTCACACGTTCGAAAGGCTCACGAACAAAAAGATTTTTACTACTCGAATTCCAATAAAATTTTTCTTGAAGAATACGGTTAATTCCATCAGTTGCCTGTTGTAATAATCTAAAACGAGAAACGCTGTTGAAATAATAAGTGCCAAGCTCACTACTAAAAATGGAACTGCCACTACAAAGACTAATGACAATTGTGCAGTTAATGACACCGCAAGAAAGAATGCAAATAAGAACATCATTGGTGCACGTGCTAAAATACGCATCGTCATAATCGCTGTATTTTTGAACATTTGTCACATCACTCGTCATACGTGTAATTAAAGACGCATTGGAGAAAAAGTCCAAATTCTTAAATGAAAATTCTTGAATCTTCTTCATTTGTGCACTTCTTAATTCACTTTGCTAACACCGGTTCCGCAATGGAAGCAAATTTTTGCACCTAATACTCCTGCTCCAGAGAAATCATCGCAACGATAATCATTAAAATTCCATACCATAAAATCATCAGTATCTCGATTTGGAATTCCTTCGTCAATAATTTTTAACATGATGATTGGTTTGCCCTACTTCGCGAACAACTTCGACTAAAAATAGATAAAAATGCTAAAAATGAAATATTTATATTTTTGAAAAATAGGGGACTATTTTTCTTCAACATATCTTCACTCCTCTTTCTATTTCATAAAAAGTATTGTATCTATTTTTATCAATGTTCATAAAGGTTTTTCAAATAATATCCAAAAATGAATATCGACCTCTTCTACTCACTATGAAATTCCGATTCTTGACAGTCTCTCTAAACTCTTTTATATTGTTAACATAAACAAATTTAGGAGGTTAACAATTATGAACAAAACTTATATTCTTTAACACTAATCGCATTGGGAGCAACATTGGTGGCAGCATTGTCACCCTTTCAAATTCCTTTGGGGCCTATTCCCATTACTTTGCAAACCTTAGCAATTGGATTAATTGCTACAATTTATCGTCCAAAAAGCTACACTTGCTGTTGTACTTTATTTATTATTAGGAGCTATTGGACTACCTGTTTTTTGCTGGTGGGAAAGGTGGATTTCAAGCTTTCTTTGGACCTACTGCTGGTTTTTAGTTTTCTTCCCAGTTCGTGCATTTGTCACTTCGATTATTGCACAAGGAAAACACAATGCCATTCGTCTCTTTTTAGTAAATCTTTTTAGGAAGTTGCCCTATTTGTTGGTGGAGTGATTGGTTTACTACTAATTACACATGCTGATTTTTCAAAGGCTATCAATCTCGTGGTACTTCCATTTATTTTACCAGATTTGATTAAAATCACTTTAACAACAATTTTTGGGTTATTATTATTAAAAGAGTTTAAAAATAAAACCTTATTTTGAGACAGGAAGCATAATTTTTTGTGAGGGTTAGGATGTAATATTCTACCCTCTTTTATAGATTCTCTTTTTATTCAACTTAGTAGGCACATGGAAAAACTTATGGTAAAATACAAAAGCATTAGAAGAAAAAGGAGGATGAGTGTGACAGAATTACAATATATTAGTACTCGTGATAAAAAAATAATCGTGTAACAGCTTCTCAAGCAATCTTAAAAGGGATTGCTGAAGATGGAGGATTATACGTTCCCACAACAATGCCACAATTATCATTAAACTGGGAAACATTGCAACATCAATCTTATCAAGAAATTGCATTTCCTATTTTAAAAAGCATTTTTAACTGACTTTTCAGATGAAGAATTACAACATTGTATTCACTCTGCGTATAATACAACTTTTTGATGATTCAGCAATTGCACCTGTAAAAAGTTGGCAATGCCTACATTATGGAATTATTTCATGGACGTACCATTGCCTTTAAAGATATGGCCTTATCCATTTTACCTTATTTATTAACAACTGCGGCTAAGAAAAATCAACAAGATAAAGATATTGTTATTTTAACAGCTACTTCTGGAGATACAGGAAAAGCTGCCTTAGCAGGATTTGCAGATGTACCTCATACAAAAATTATTGTCTTTTTATCCAAAAGGTGGCGTAAGTACGATTCAAGAACGTCAAATGGTTACTCAAGCTGGCGATAATACATTTGTTTATGGTGTTAAAGGAAACTTTGATGATGCTCAAACAATGGTCAAAAAACTATTTAATGATGCAGATTTAAACCAAACATTATCAGAAAAAGGATTCCAACTTTCTTCTGCTAACTCTATCAACATTGGTCGTTTATGTCCTCAAGTGGTGTATTATGTTTATGCGTACGCTCAATTAGTTAAACAGGAGCTCTTGAAAGTGGAGAATCGATGAACGTTGTCGTTCCAACTGGGAACTTTGGAAAATATTTTAGCAACTTATTATGCAAAACAATTAGGGTGTTCCAATCCAAACATTAGTCTGTGCTTCAAACGAAAATGATGTATTAGTAGACTTCTTCCACACGGGAACATACAATCGTCAAGAAAATTCAGTAACAAGTTCTCCAAGTATGGATATTTTTAGTTTCAAGTAACTTAGAACGATTAATTTTTTGAAATGACAGGGAAGCAATGCCGAAGAAACAAAAAGCATTAATGGATTCATTAACCAATAATGGTCACTATCATATCGAAAAAAGTATTACACTCATACGAAGGTTTTATGCTGCTCGTGCTAGCCAGAAGAAACAGCTCAAACCATCGAGATCTGTTTTAACAAAAGAAAACTATTTGTTGAGATCCACATACAGCAGTAGCTCAAGTGCTTATGATAAATATCAACAAGAAACAAAGACAACACTCCTACAGTTATTGTATCAACAGCAAGCCCATACAAATTCCCACAAAGCGTTGTATCTGCTGTAAAAATTCTGACGTTAGTGCTTTAAGTGATCAACAATTAATTGATGAAGTACGAAAAATTAAGCGGGTAGAAATTCCTCTAGCCGTTACAAAGTGTACTAGAAGCGAAATCAGACACACAAGAGTACTTGAAATCTCAAGTAAAACAATCCGTTTATGACAGTTTAAATATTTAACGTCAAAAAGCCCAGCCATTAAGAATGAGCTGAGCTTTTTCATTTTTAACTCTGAAAAATATTATTTTATTTTATGCTTATTCATTTTTCTACTAAAAATATTTGTCATAATTTCTCTTAATTCTTCTCTTTCCTTTTTCAGGTAAAGGGCCTTCTTGTTTAGCAACTGCATAAAGTTCTGGGTACTGTTTCGCTACTCTTGCTACAGTTCTTGTTGTTGCATGGGCTCTCACTAAAAATGGAATTTTCTTAATCCATTCATGGTACTAATTCAAAGAATTTTTTGCAGCTTCTTTATCCGTAATGACAAAGTCGTTAATCCGCATTAATTTGTTTTTGTTCATGTTCTGTAAAATCTTTAATATCCATTTTAATCCTCTTTTCTTTACTCAATTCTATTGTAATTGGAATACCTTCATTCAAAAATCTAATAGTTTATTTTTTCAAAAATCCTTGTTGCTGAATTACTTCTAATAACGCTAATCTTTTTGGAGTAATGCTTCCATTTTATCTGCCACTTGTTTGCTGAATCGATCTACTCGATTATTTAAGTCTCTTGTGTCATAGTATCCTGTAATCTCTTCATCATACACTTCAATGTCTTTTTAATGGATTTTCTAATAGCTGATATTGATTTTTCCATATGCATCACTTCTTTTTGGTAATCGTGGTTTTTAATTGAGGGTTCTTGATTTGGCCATCCTACCGCTAATCCAACTGCTGGGAATGTATATTCTGGTAATCCTAATAAATCGATAATTTGTTGAGCATCATTATGTAAACTTCCTAAAAATACTGTTCCCCATTCCTAGTGACTCAGCAGCTACTACCATATTTTTGAGCTGCAATGGTTGCATCTGTTAATCCTGCAATAAAAATAATCTGCTGTTCCTTGTAATTTTGGTTGGTCTATCTTGCGCCTTTGTTAATTGAACATTACGATGATAATCCACTACAAATAAAAAAATAAATGTCCATTTTTTTCAACATATGGTTGATTAGAAATTGCTGCGAATGCTGCTTTCAATGTTGGATCTGTAATACTAATGATCGAATAAGCTTGCATAAATTTACTTGTAGCAGTATGTCTTGCCATATCGACTAATAATTCCACTTCTTCCTTCGTTAAAGCTTGTTCTTTAAATGCTCGAATGGAGCGGTGATTTAACTGTATTCGAATCGTATCATTCATCATTTTTACTCCTTTATAAAAATAGTGGAGTCAGCAAATGACAGAAATTGTTTTGCTCCTCCACTATTCCAATTATTTAAAATATTTTTTTAGCTGTTTCAATCGCTTTTTCTTTCATCATCACTTCACCATATTCTTGAATCACTTCCCAAGATACTCTTGAAAATTCTCCGAATTCTCTTAGAAGTGCTAAATCGGCAGTAAAATCTTCTCCTCCAAAAACATCTTGATAGACATGAAGGAAATAATAGTTACTATAGCGATATAAGGATGATTGCTGGACATTATAAGGATACATTTTTGCTAACTGTACAAAAGTCCTCAAATGTATCAAAAAAATACTGTACAATCCAGTGGCTCCAATTTTTTTCTTCTTCAACAGGTACCTCTACTTTTTTTCTCTTTTTCGGTTTCCCCATTCGATGCCCTAAAGAATGTTGAATCGTATCGACTAAATTTCGAACAGAAACGTTCGCTATCTGCTTCTATATCTGTTTTTTTCAACATATTTAGTAACATATAATTCAATTCCTTCAGGATTCGGCATCTTGAAAACTCATCCTTCAGAATCTTCAAATTGATCAATAACATCCATCTCTACTAAAATACTATGGAAAAATTCTTCTATTTCTGTAGGGATTAGCTAACAATTCTGGAACAGAAGTGCCACGTTCTTGTAAATCTTCATTTTCAATTCTGACTAAAATAGTATCATCATTTATACGTTTCCATTTTCCATAATATTCACCTCACTTACATTACATTTAAAAATTCATTCATTATTTTTTTACAGAATAGTATTATTGTAACAATTTTTCATAGAATGTAAAGTAATAACACCTTTTTCTAGTATTCGTATTAGCTCAATAATAACTCTACTAATTCTTCAGTTACTACATTTCCAAAATATTTACGAACATTAATGGTCTCAAATACTCTAGAAACTGCATCTCTTTGATATTCAATTCCTGTTAATTTTTCTTCTACGTCACTAATTTCTCCAAGGCCGAAGAAATCTCCATTAATTTTAATCTCTTTAATATGATTGTGTTCAACATTTAAATGAAATTCAATTTGCCCTGCTGTTGTACGTTTTCGATTGTGTTAACGCAAATTTTGGATTTTTCCATAATTCCAATCAGGATTATTAAAAATACGTCTTTCTCAACTCTTCGATTTTTTTCCCAATCTTCTTCTGTTAAAAACATATTCTTTAATAAGTGAAAAGTATCTTCCACTTCGAAAATATTTTTTTCAATAATACTTCTCTAAATTGTAAAATATCTAAATCTTGAAATTCTTCTGCCAAATAAGGTTTAATATTTGTAACACGTGAACGAATTGATTTAATTCCTTTTTGATGCAATTTTTATCAGCTTTTGGACGTAATAATTGAGGTAAAATCGTTACATCCACATCCAGCATCAATGTTCCATGAGCTGTTAAACGACCGTTATTTGAATACATCGCATTCCCGGAGAATTTCTTACCATCAATGAGTAAATCATTTCTTCCTTGAAGTTCAGCACCTGTTGCCCCCATATTATAGAAGCGCACGAATGACTGGTTGTGTAAATTTCCCAAAAATCACGGAAACTATCTCCATCATCTTCCGTAATAAAGCAGAAACAAATATTTCCCATATCATGATAAACGGCTCCCCCACCTGAAAAACGACGAACCACTTGAACTTTTAATGAATCAACCCCATCTTGATTCACTTCTTCATACAGTATTTTGATTTTTTCCCAATAATAATCGCATTTTTCATTAATATAAAAAGTAAAAATGGGTTCATCTAATTTTTTCTCATTTAATAAAGAAATATTCAATTGCTAAGTTAGTCGTTGCATCATAAATTTCTTTACCATTTCTTTGATTTTTACATAATACATAACCTAACCTCTTTTCTAATTTACTATTAGTATTTTTATCAAAAACGTTCTTAAAGAAAAGTAAGCCACTTTTTTCAAGAACGTTCTATAAAATTCTGTTTTTCGTTTTATAAATCTCTAATGACCAACCATTTTTCTTCATGATACATGAGTTGACCAAATAAATTTTCCTTAATATACACATTTTTCCATTACGTGATATCGATCTTCTGCAATATATAATGGAATCGTGTGAGCTTTTCATATCCTTTGTAATTCTTTCTGTTGAAAAACCATACCGACTTTAAAAATAAGTTACTAACTCTTTTAATAATTCTACCGGTAATTCTTCAGCCTTTTTCTCTTGATTGAAAAAAATAAACGTCTACTTAAGCGAGTCATTTCCTCACTCATCTTATTCATCAATTGAGCAGCTAATTGTCGATAAAAATCATCCATCTTACGATAATACACTTTTTGTATATTCTTGCCCTAAATTTAAAAAGATAAAAATTATTTTTGTAATTTATAAAAATGGAGAATGTAAATGTGTATTCGCATGCGAAATATATAATAAATCAGCAATTTCTTGAGGTGTAAATTGATGTAAAAATTCTAAGGATTCAAAATCAATCCAATTATATTCAGTAACACTATTTTGAACTTCTTCTAAAAAAATGCCATGATTTTTCATCTTTTTATATAATAAAATCCTGTATAATCATCATAAATAGCTAGTGGAGAACGTCCCTTTAATAATAATATATTTTTAGGAATTTCATTTTTGTGACAATACAGTTGGTTGAAAACGAACCGAACTACTTAATACATGATTCGAAATCGAATCTAAATGTACATAAATTGATTGCATCACAAAACTCCTCCCTTAATCTTATTCCTCATTACTATTATGAGAATTATCCCTATTTATGTATATTTATTTCATTACAAATTATATGTGAAAGCTTTTTCTTTGTAACAAAAATTGAAATAAAGACAATTGAAAGCCGTCCTTAATAAAACTTCAACTGTCTTTATTCCTACATTTCTCTTAAACGTTTAATACGATTACTTGTTGCTGGATGAGTAGCAAACCAAGAATCTTTTCTTCATTTCCTTTTTTAAAAGGATTAGCAATATATAATGCTGCACTTTGAGGATCTGCTTCTTCCATCGCTGGAGCTTGAGAGATTTTTTTCAAGTGCAGAAATTAATCCTTGAGGATTTCGAGTAAATTCTACTGCTGTAGCATCTGCTAAATATTCACGATTTCTTGAGATTGCTAATTGTAAAATCGTGAGACATCAACGGTCCCTAATATCATTGCTAAAATAGAAATCACCATCATAATCGCAGCAATTCCATTTTTCATCATCTTTTTGAACGTCTAGAACTTCGTCCCCAAAATATCATTCGACTTCCAAATTGTACTAAAAATAGCAATGACTGCGCCAAGCGCAATGGCAATAGTTTGCAACCTTACATCATAGTTTCGAATATGAGCAAATTCATGAGCTAAAAACTCCTTCTAGTTCCTCACGATTCAAACGTTGTAATAAACCTGTTGTTACAGCAACTGCAGCTTTTCAGGCGAACTTCCAGTTGCAAAGGCATTCGGAGTCATCGTCAATCACAAATATTCTTGGTCTTGGAACTTTTGCAACCATCGCCATATCTTCCACAATATACCACAATTGAGGTGCTTGTTCATATTCAGTCACTTCAGTCGCATGATTTAATCGCATCACAACATCTGTTGATTGACTCATCATCATCATGGTATATAATCCACCTGCAACTAATGCAATAACCATTCCTGCAACAGCATTATCAATTAGGGGTATAACCTAAAAGCAATACCTACCAGTAAAAAAATAATATGAGATAGAATCCTACTACCACCCAAGTTTTTTTCTTTTTATTGGCAGCAATTTGTTCATACATCATCTTTTTCACCTACGCTCAATTTTTAAAAATTGAACTTTTTGGCACTTCACGTGCTTCTGTTGGAATTTCTAACATTTGTTCTTTTGTAAATCCACCAATATTTGCAATAATGTTATTTGGAATCATTTGAATTTTAATATTATATTGTGCCACGCTTGAATTGTATAATTGACGTGAATAAAGCAATTTTATTTTTCTGTATTTGTTAATTCTTCTTGTAATTTAATGAAGTTAGTATTTGCTTTTTAAATCAGGATAGCTTTCAGAAAGCGCAAAAATTGTCTTTTAATGTTCCATAATTGATTTGAAACATCCATTTTTCTTGAACAAAAACATTACTTCCCATATTTGTTAATTGATTTCTCATTGCAATCACTTGAGAAAGTGTTTCTTGTTCATGTTTTGCATAACCTTTGACAGTTTCTACAAGATTCGGAATTAAATCATTTCTTCTTCCCTAATTGAACATCAATTTGAGCTGCTGCTTCGCTAACCCAGTTTTTAATTTTTACTAAGCCATTATATGCAGATACAGCCCAAATAATGACTACTGCAATAATTCCTAAAATAATCCATAATGTCATATTGACACACTCCTTTATATTTTTATACAGTTAATTGTAACAAATCGAATTAGTTTTGCAAACTTTTTATCGATTGATTGAGACTATTTTACCATATTTACTACAACTTACCTCATACTTTAGACCCTAATTTTGGGAGGAAACATGACACTCATTCAAAATCCATATACAAAAAAACAGTACTAGATTCTACTACACCTATCCATCATCATTGGACTATTGGAGACTTGCCTGAAAACTTATCTCCAATGGATTCAATCTGAAGGAGCTGGTTATTTTATTCATTCAAAAATCACTACAATCGAACCGACTCGTTTTGGCTTAGACTATACTCTATTAAATGGCATTGCAGGATTAGAGCAAAGGAAATTGGATGAGTTTATTAGATGACTGTTTTTTCCCAAAAAGAAACAGGACTACCTAATTACTTTTTTCCCTTTTTTTAAAAGATGAATCTGTTTACTATTGTTTTGATTATCTTGAAAAAGGAAACGACCCTAACATTCGACTCGTAGATGTAGAAATGGATCAATGGTTAACAATTGCCTCTTCTTTTTGAGGAGTTAATTCATTCAATGAAACCTCATATTGAAATCGTTGATTTTTGACCATCGTCATTGGATTACCAAACATACTAGAACGCAACAATTAGGGATTATTCCATCCTGAAAACTTTCAAAGCTTATTAGAAATTGAAGAGGAAGAAGATTTTTAATAGCTATATTTACTGGATTGCTAAAGGCTTAGAGCAAAATGCTCCAATTTCTTCCATTGCCCAAGAAGCACTCGATTTTTTTACTTGAATACCGAAAACAAAAATTAGAAAATTCCCCAGCTTATAAATTGATACAACAGGATTAAACAAATAATGGATAGACAAAAACAAGACTTGCCGTTAAAGTAAGTCTTGTTTTTGTTTTCCTCAATTTTTATCTTAAGTAAATCTGATTTAATTTAGTAGTATGATTCACTAAATTTAAACAGCTTATAAAAATTCACCTTCTCGATCCATCAAGTCCTCAAAAGAACCATCTTCAACAATACCCCCGTCTTTCATAAAAAGAATTCTATCGTATTTTTTTCAAAAATAGGCTTATTCAACTTATGCGTAACAACAAGAGCTGTCAAATCTTGAATTTTTCAAAAATTGAATTTTCAATTTCAGTAGTAACTTGATTATCCAAAAGATGAGGTAGCTTCATCTAATAATAAAATTGGAGTTTTTTTCGAATCAAAGCACGTGCAATACTAAGTCGCTGTTTTTGCCCTCCAGATAGGTTTGACCCATTTTCACCGCATAAAACTTGCAGACCTAATTCATTTTTCTAAAACATAGCTTTCTAAACCAGACTGCTGTACAGCTTGTTTTTATATCATATTCAGTAAAGGATTGATTAAGGGTAATATTTGCTTTTTAAAGTATCATCAAAAATATAAACATCTTGCTGAACAACTGTCATTAAGTTATAAAAGACTCTCAATTGAAATATCTTGTAAATCTTGATTATCAATTAAGATATGTCCACTTGTTACCTCATAAAAACGTAGTAATAAATTCAATAAAAGTAGATTTTTCCACTTCCTGATCTACCTACAATTGCAATTTTTCTCCCTTTTTGAATCTTCAAAGATAAATGATTAAAAAAATCTTTCCTTCAGTATTTGGATATGAAAAAAATCAACATTTGAGAATGTAATCACTTCATTAAAATATTCTTTTGTTTTTACCTGTTTGAAATTCAGGGTACATCTTGTACCTCAAATACCTCTAGTGTTACCTGCCCTTCACGGAATTTAGTTATACCCATACCAACTTCATTTACTGGCATTACTACAAAATTAACTAGTTGAACAATAGCTGTTACACTCCCAATTGAAGTATACCCATTAAAAAAACAAGATACATTCCTCCACCAAAAAGCAACCAAAAACAATCATTCCTGAGAGCTGAGAAATAACATTAGATAAAACATCAAACTTTCCTTTTTGTAAAATATATCTCTTCCAAATTTTTCACTTACATAACTATAATCCTGATAAATAGCCTCTTTCACATTAAAACTTTTTAATAACCAAAAACCCTGCTATAATATCTTTAATCTTAGCTAAATATGTCTGTTCTACAATCATAGCTCTATTTTTGCATAAAAAGGCTGACTTTTTTCCAATAAATCCTGAAATCAACATTGCAATACTACTTACAATAATAACCAATAAGGTTAAAAACCAATTACCTATAAACATAGCTATTAGTGAGAAAAATCATCAAGGATAGATTTTTTTGAAATATTAAAAATACTGGTGTAAATAATCTTGTTCAATTTTTCTTCATATTTTCAGTCAAAATTGAAATAAATTTCCCTGATATTTCCTTAGAAAATTCTCTATAATCTCTATCTAAAATAGATTGGAACACCTTGTTTTTATATCCTGACATAATTTTTTTCTAACAAGCTTATTTCTTAATTGAAAGGATATAAAATTAAGACCTGCATAGATGAATATAACACCAGCGCCCACTAGTATTGCTTGAGTTAAATCTTCTTTATTTTTTTAGACATCCCACTATCAATAATCCCTTTAATAGAATAAGCAAAAGCAATATTAGATAAAGGAACAAGTATATTAAAAAAATCATGAAAGCATAAAAAGCCTTCTGATGGTTCTTTATTAATTGTTTCATTCTTAATCTGCCTCATAATTCTTGATTTTTTTACTTAGAAAATGTGACATAAAAAATTCTTCTAAGTCAATATTCTCTTTCATCAGCTCTTTCCATATAAACCTGTTCAATCATTGATCCATTTTTGATAACACCAATCTTATCTGCAATCTGTGAAATTTCCGATAAAATATGACTTGATATTAATATCGTAATTCCATGTTCCTTAGAAAGTAACTGTAAGAGATTTCGAATTTCTTGAATTCCTACTGGATCCAAACCATTAATTGGTTCATCTAAAATTAATAATCTTGGTTTCGTTAAGAATGCACGAGCTAAACCTAGCCTTTGTCTCATTCCCAATGAAAATTCTTTTTACTTTTTTTGTCGTATTTTTTTAATCCGACCATTCTTAAAGGTATTTATTATATCTAATTCAGTAATATTTTTTTCCCATGTATTGAGCGTGAATTTCTAAAATTTCTTTTTGCAGTACAGTTTTTCATAAAATATTGGTGTTTCAATAATACTACCAACCTGACTTAAAATTTCCTCTCTATGTTCTTGTAAGTTTTTTTCCCAAAAATTTCAATACTACCAGACGTAATCGTTAATAAAGATAGCATGCATTTCATTAAAGTAGTTTTTCCAGCACCATTTGGTCCTAACAAAACCATAGATTTCTCCTTCAGCAATTTGAAGGCTAATATCACTCAAAATTTCTTCCTTATCAATTATTTTTAAAAAGTTCTTTTTATTTCAACTATATTTTTCCATTTCTATCCCTCTCTTTCAATATAAAGTTTTTAATTCCCTCAGGTATATAGATTCTAATTTTTCCCTTTATTAGTCATTCATTCTTTTATCTAAGAAAAACTCATCTTACTTCAATAAACTTAGCTATACTAGTTGATATTAATATCTTTTTGAAATAGTATAAATAGAAGATGAAACAATCATTAAACTTATAACACTAGCAATTATTAAAAATACGTTATCAACAAAAATTATTCGTTAAACTTCCAGGAGTTACATTAGAAAGTAGTGCTGCCAAACCAAGACCTGAAAGCATTGTTATAGGAGTTGAATACTTAATCATTCCTAAAACAAAAGGAATTAAACCGACTAATACTGTTCCAAACGTAATTCCGACTAAATTAATCAAATGATTCGTTAATGGAATATAATTTTCCCCTGTTAAAAAAATGCCATTAATTTTAATAAATAATTGAATAACTATATGTGCAGTAAAATGAGTAATAAATGATATTAGAATTACTGATAACACTTTCCCCCATAATAACTTTATTTTAGAAATAGGATAAGAAAACAACTGAAAAAAATTGTTCTTCGTTTAAATTCATCAATAATAATGATAGACAATAAATAAGATTCAAAAAAATTAAAAAAAGCTGCTTTTTGTAAATAAAGATGAAAACAATGACATTGCAATTGCCCAGCCTTCCCATTGACTTGTACCTCTATAATCATTGATACTCTGTCCAACAAATTCTCCCAATTTATTATCCGTACCTAGACCCATAATTATAATTCCTGTAATACCTGATACTATAAATATGGTAATCAACCAAGCTAAAAAAATAATTTAACTTTTTGAAACTTTATTTATTTCAATTTTTTTATAAGTGACAACATAGACTTTTTCCCTCAAAAAATTTTTGTTTATATTAATTACACTATTCTAAAAGCGCTTTACATACTCACGGTATGCAAAGATTTAAAAAAACAAACATACTAAAGGTATGTATAATAGAATTTTTAATACCATAGCTAGAGTATGGTATTTTTAAAAAGATCTATACGTAAAACTTATTTACTGTTTTTTTAAGTGATCAAATAATTTGAAAATTATTTCCATCATTTCATCGGTAATCAACTGGACTCCCAGCCCCTCAAAAGTTAGTTTAATAAAATTCATTTTACTCTTTAATTCCTCTACTGAATAAATAGAAATTTGGAACCCAATCCAAATATTCAAAGTTAAAAATAATTAAATCTGCTAATTCTTTTTGGGTATTCTGTTTTTAATTGAGTTATCTTTAACACCTTCAAAAACTTTTTCTCTAATTACCGGTAAAAAAATCAGAAAAATAGATTTAGATATTGTTCACCTAACAAACGTGGACTTCTTAACATAATTGAAGCTGAGTATACGAGCCTTTGTTGTTCAAAATTTGAAAAAAAGAATCCATTAAAGAATTTTTGTATTTTTTTCTAATCCTGTTTCTCCTCTCCAATTATAATTTAAAAATTTTTTGATTATTTTTCACTAATGATTGATTGCAATATTTCATTTTTTTGACTCAAAATGATGATAAATAACACCTTTTGTTAATCCACCTAATCTATCGATTATATCCTGTATTGATGTATTATCAAATCCTTTTTTTCTAAAAATAATTCTTTAGAAACTTCTAATATTTTTTTCTTCTTGTTTCTTCCGGTTTCTATTCCTTGCCATTTTAACACCCCTTTTTCCATACCGATGGTATGTAACTCGTATTATAATGAACCAAATTTACATTGTCAAGCACACTATTATTTTTCTCTAATATATAAGAAACAATTATTCATATCTGTTTAAATAACTCTTTGAAAGTATATTTTTCTCAATTTAACTTTCTAAATTCAGTTCAAAAAAATGAGCAAAAAAATAAGACTTTCTATAGTAGTACTAGTGATAAAAAAACTGCACTGCAGATTTTATCACAAGAAAAAATGAGACCTAGGCTCAATTTTTAGCAATGAACTCGCTTTTGCGAGGCTGCTTGCGTCTTCTACTACTATCCCAGAAAGTCTATACGAAATTTAAAAAGAGTCGTCGATTAAAAAAACCTAACTTTCTCAAAGCTCTTTCAACTTCATCTAAATCTTGCTTCGTATCAGCTTCCACTAAATGATAATGAACCCCATCAGTAATCTCAGACAAAGGACGAATTCCGTTTCCTCCACTTGTTTCATGAAAATCATAAATATCTCTTCTACAAGTCATTTTTCAATAGAGTTTGAATCTCTCCATAAACCGGATGATCCACTAAAACAGTTTTCACTCTACCTCCATTATCAATAATAGCCGCTAATTCTTCTTCAATATCATTCACACTATGTTTTACTTTGAACAAACGTTGCATCTGTTTTGATTCCTTTGAACCAGAATGAATATATCCCCTATTCGTAGAAATAATCTCCTCACCGTCTGCTCTTAAAATAGCAATATCCTGAACAATAATTTGTCTTGTTACATGAAAAATGATCTGCTAATTGTTGTCCATTAATAGCTGATGAAGATTCCTTTTAATAATATTAACAATTCTTTTCTACGTTTTATGGTCACATTTACGCCTCTCTCTTATGGAATTTTTTTAATGAACGATAAATACCAATCGCTATTACATAGTCTACCATACTATGAATAATCGTACCAACTCCCACTAAGACAAATAAAACATATAATAATTTTTTTGAAGATCTTGACCTGTCACACTATAAAATACAAAACAAACAAATACTTCACCAATGGCATGAATAATTGCTAAAAACAATATTGAAGACCCATGAAGACTTTTTTTATTTTCTAATATATTCGGGAACTTTTTCAAATAAATAGCCCCTAATGTCCCAAATAAAATATGAGAAAATGCTCGTAACACAATAATAAATGGGAATCCAGCTAGGAAGAAACCAATAGTCGAACCCAATACAACAAAAACTGTCATCCATGGAGAAAGAAACATCGCAATAAAAATAGCTACGTGACTTCCTAAAGTATAAGATGCCGGTGGAATGACAATTTTTAAATGGCATTATAATCGGAACAACAATCGCAATTGCTGTTAGTAAGGCTGTTAACGTTAAAAAAATCTATTCTTTTTCATTGAGTGTATCTCCTTTTCTACTGTATATACAGTAGTGTATACTATAACTCTAAAGAATTCAATACTATTTTTTTCGAAAAGAATAGAATTTTTATGAAAATAAAAAGAAAAAGACTTCTCGCTGTAGCTTTAGCAATGAGACTCGCTCTTGCGAGGCTGCTTACGTCCTTAGCTACTTCAGAGAGTCTTAGCTTTTTATAACGTTCACTCATAAACACACGTCCATATAAACAGACTTCTCGCTGTATCTCGAGTGATAAAAACTGCTGTTGCAGATTTTTATCACTGGAAAAAAATGAGACCTTAGGCTCAATTTTTAGCAATGAGACTCGCTTTCGCGAGACTGCTTGCGTCCTTAGCTACTTCAGAGAAGTCTAGTTTATATATATAACGATACATCATACCCATTCCAGGATCCATTCCAGGCATTGTAGGTGCAGCTGGGATTGGTTTATCTGCTACTACCGCTTCAGTTGTTAATAATAAAGCAGATACAGATGCTGCATTTTGTAAAGCAGAACGTGTTACTTTAGTAGGGATCTACAATTCCTGCTTCAATCATATTCACCCATTCATCACTCGCTGCATTATATCCAATTCCTAACTCTTGAGCTTTCAAATGAGCCACAATTACAGAACCTTCTAATCCTGCATTTGTTGCAATCTGACGAAGTGGTTCTTCTAATGAACGAGAAACAATTTTCGCTCCTGTTGCTTCGTCCCCCTCTAATTCTAATGCATCTACTGTTTTTTGAACATTCACTAGTGCAGTTCCACCACCAGAAACGATTCCTTCTTCAACAGCAGCACGTGTTGCATTTAAAAGCATCTTCAATACGTAATTTTTTCTCTTTTAATTCTGTTTCAGTTGCAGCACCTACTTTAATAACAGCTACTCCACCTGATAATTTTGCTAATCGTTCTTGTAATTTTTCACGATCAAAATCACTTGTTGTATCTTGTGCTTGAGAACGAATTAAAAGCTACACGATTAGAAATTAGCTCTTTTGAACCTGCACCTTCAACGATTGTTGTATTATCTTTAGAAACGACTACTTTTTCCAGCTGTTCCTAATTGTGCTAAAGTAGCATCTTTTTAACTCTAATCCTAAATCTTCTGTAATCACTTGAGCACCTGTTAATACAGCAATATCTTCTAACATTGCTTTTACGGCGGTCACCAAATCCTGGCGCTTTCACAGCTACTACATTAAACGTTCCACGTAATTTGTTTTAACACTAATGTTGGTAATGCTTCTCCATCTACATCATCCGCAATAATTAATAATGCACGACCTTGTTGAACAATTTGTTCTAATAATGGAATAATTTCTTGGATATTCGAAACTTTTTATCTGTAATTAAAATAAATGGATTATCTAAATGAGCAACCATTTTATCATTATCAGTCACCATATATTGAGATAAGTATCCACGATCAAATTGCATACCTTCTACAACATCTAATTCAGTTTCAATCCCTTTAGATTCTTCAATTGTAATAACGCCATCGTTTCCTACTTTTTCCATTGCTTCTGCAATTAAACTACCGACTTCTTGAGAACCAGAAGAAATAGCTGCTACTTGCGCAATCGCTTCTTTTTGATTCTACAGGACGAGAAATTTTTGTGTAATTCTTCTACAGCAGCACGTGTTGCTAATTCAATCCCGACGAATGCCTACTGGGTTTGCACCTGCTGTAACATTTTTAAACCTTCACGAACAATTGCTTGCGTTAAAACTGTTGCAGTTGTTGTTCCGTCTCCTGCAATATCATTTGTTTTAGAAGCTACTTCTGCAACTAATTTAGCTCCCATATTTTTCAAAAATGATCTTCTAATTCGATTTCCTTAGCAATTGTTACCCCATCATTTTGTAATTAATGGTGACCCAAATGCTTTTTCTAATACAACATTACGACCTTTAGGGTCCTAAAGTTACTTTTACTGTATTTGCTAAAATATCTACTCCACGTAGCATTGATGCTCTTGCATCTTCTGAAAATTTAATATCTTTTACCATCTTTCAGTTCCTCGCTTTCTTATTGGACAATTGCAATAATATCTTGTTCTTTTACAATAATGTATTCTTGACCATCTAATTTCACTTCAGTTCCTGTATACTTTTTCAAATACTACACGGTCTCCTACTTGAACTTGACGATCTTTTTTTCTTCTGTAAATTCACTCACCGCTAAATACTGTAGCAAATTGTAATTTTTCTTGTGCTGCAGTTGGTAAAAATAATCCTCCTGCTGTTTTTTTCTTCTTGCTCTACCATTTGAATAACGACACGATCTTTTAAAAGGTTTTTAACATATTCATTCCTCCTTGATTTTTTTAGCACTCTTTCGACTCAAGTGCTAACTACATTACTATAGTACTCATTTGGTCCAAAAATCAAGAAAAATCACTTGAAAAAAATTCCTTATAATCTTGTAAGATTTTTTTAAGGAATACTATTAGGAGGTTTTATTATGATGAGTACAAGAGAGTTTATTGTACATTTTATTTTAGAAATTTTTGATTACTAGTTTCTTTTATTTTTAGCAGTAATACTACTTCCCTATTCGTGGCTGGGAATTTTTCAACAATTTTTTTGTTGTGTTTTTGCTACATTTAGTATTTCAAATGCGCTTCGAATGTTAAAATCTTATCTTGCCATGAGAAAATTCATTAATGAAACAGTGGATATCATTAAAAAACTATCAATGATGGAAGTAGAAGATGAAACTGAAGATGAAGATGCATCAAAAAGAATAGAGGAGGTATCCAATTGAAGAAACGTCTCTTATTCTATTCAATAGGCACTACGTTTATCCTTACCATTCTCGTTCTACTTTATGCGAGCTTAACGAATCAATCTATGTTAGATTTTTGTTTATATTGGAAATACTTTAACACTACTAAGTTTTTCCTTTTTTAATCATTGCCTTAACTTTATTAGTCATTCAATCTGGAAATTTTGACTTTTTTTCTGTATAGTTTTTCATTCAAAGAAAAATAGGCTATGTCCCACAAAAAGAAAAAATCGTATCAGTCTATTATTCATTTTTGTTTATGGACTTTTTGCATGGTTATGGATTATTTCAATTCTACTAACATTCCCAACAATTTTTTTAAATAAACAACGAAAAAAGTGACGTCTGCAACAACAGCACGTCACTTTTTATATCACCGAAAAATTGAGACCAAGGCTCAATTTTTGAGGCATGAAAACAACAAAAGCTGTTTGCTGCCGTCGTCTATTACTATAACGCAAAAATCTATTTCTAGTTCTCCTCAAAATAGTCAACCAAATCTTTCACTACACCACTTCGAACAATCGTATCAATTTGCTTCAACGCAAAATATACACTACTTGCACTAGAAGAACCATGCGCCTTCACGACAGGAGCTTTCAATCCAAATAATACTGCGCCCCCAAATTGAGAATAATCTAAAGTATTTTTTCAATGAACGGAAAGTATTCTTCAATAATAAAAGCTCCTAGTTTTTCCAGTAATCCCTTGATTTAGAATATTCTCTTTTAATAAACTCATCATTGTTAAAAGCAGTACCTTCAATCGTTTTTTAAAACTGCATTCCCCGTAAAACCATCTGTTACAACAACATCCGTAATTCCATTTTAAAATTTCTCTCGCTTCAACATTTCCCACAAAATTAATAGAAGAATTTTCTTGAAGAGTGGATACACACTTTTTACTAAATCATTTCCTTTTCCTTCTTCAGTCCCATTATTTAATAAACCAACTGTTGGGTTTTCAATTTTTAATACATATTTTTGCATAATAAGAACCTAAAACTGCAAATTGTTCTAAATTTTTGTACTTTACATTGAGCATTTGCACCAACATCCATTAAAAATAAATTGACGATTTTCTTTTCCAACAACAGGTAAAACTGGCATTAATCCCTGGACGGTCAATCCCTTTAATGCGACCAACAATTAATAAACCACTTGCCAATAATCCACCAGTATTTCCTGCTGAAAACAGAGCATCTGCTTCACCGTCTTTTACAGCTTGAGCTGCAACTACCATGGAAGCATCTTTTTTCGACGAACTGCCTTTACGGGTTCATCTTCACTCGTTACTTTTTCACTACAATGGATGATTCTAATATTCGGCAATGTTTCTGTCATCACTGCTTGGATACTTTCTTGATCCCCGTATAATTGAAATTCATTTTTCTGGATATTCTTTTTGCTGCCTGAATAGCACCTGCTACAATTTCTTTTGGAGCGTGGTCTCCACCCATCGCATCAATGGCAATTCTAACCATTTAAAACTTCCTCCGTTTCACGACTTGTTTGTTCGATAAATTCTTGTATTTCTTTATAATCTACACTGTCCTCTTCCTCGATGACAAATGTAATAGCATCTTCTCTTGCTTGTTCTAGTATATCATAATCTTGTACAATGTCAGCCACTTTAAACTCTGGGATTCCTGATTGTCGTAACTCAAAAACATCACCTGATCCACGTAATTCTAAGTCTTTCTGACTCAGGTAAAATCCGTCTGTTGAGTCACACATAATTTGCATTCGTTGTTTTCCTTGCTCTGTTTTAGGAGATGCAATCAAAATACACGTAGAGGCATGTTCACCACGTCCTACTCGTCCTCTTAACTGATGTAATTGAGCTAATCCAAATCGATCAGCATCTAATATAACCATAACAGTAGCATTTGGTACGTCTACACCTACTTCAATTACGGTTGTAGAAACTAGTACTTGCACATCGTTCTTTTTGGAAAGCAGTCATGACACTTTCTTTTTCATCACTTTTTAACCGTCCATGCAATAATCCCTACTGACAAACGATTTTTCAAATCGTTTTAGAAATCATTCATAAATTTCAGTCGCATTTTTGAACATCTAAATTTTCACTTTCTTCAATTAAAGGAGAGATGACATAAACTTGTCTTCCTGATTGGACTTGTTTTTTTCGATATAATCATATACTTTTTCTAACTCTTGTTCTTTGACCCAAAAATGTTTGAATCGGTTTGTCGTCCTTTTGGTGCTTCTTTTTTAAGATGGATGTATCCATTTCTCCAAAAAGTCGTAATAGCTAGTGTTCTTGGAATTGGGGTTGCTGTCATTTGCAACACATTTACTCCTGTTCCTTTTTTTGAGCTAATTGTGCTCTTTGCTTCACTCCAAATCGATGCTGTTCGTCAATGACAATAAACGCTAAATCGTGGTAAATGACATCTTCCTGGAATAAAGCATGAGTCCCCACTAAGAGTTGGAGTTCTCCCTTTTCTAATTGCTCTAATAACTGCCGTCTTTCTTTTAAAGTTGTAGTTCCAGTAAGTTTTTCCAACTTTTATTTCTGTTTCTTTTTGTTAAAAGCACAAATGGTTTCATAATGTTGGTCTGCTAATAATTCTGTTGGAACCATTAAACATGCTTGCTTTACCTGTTAAAAGCAGTCGCTACCATCGCAATTGTAGCAACAACCGTTTTCCCACTTCCAACGTCTCCTTGTAATAATCGACTCATTTCATACGGAGCTCTTAAATCATAGCAAATTTCATTGACTACTTTCTTTTTGTCCCTTCTGTTAATGTAAACGGTAATGTTTGAATAAACGCCTTTAATGCGGTATTTTTCATATAAAAATACTTTGTCCTTGTTTTTGAATGATGCCTTTTTCTTTTTTTAAACTTTGTAATTTTAACTGGTAACAAAAATAATTCTTGATATACTAATTGCTGTCTAGATTGTTTTTGAATGAGGTTCATCTTTTTGGAAAATGCATTCCTTCCACAGCTTCTGGATGCGATAGTAATTGCCTTTTTTTCTGAATGGAAGCAGGTAGTGGATCTGGAATATTTTTCTTTATACAGCGGTAAAAGCTGTTTGAATTAATTTCAACAATGTATTTTTGTCGAATCGATTTGTTTTGTTCGGTATACCGCTTCAAAAATTAGACGTTTCCTCTATATCTTCTTTTAGTTGAAATAATTTTTCATTCCCATTAAAAGTGGAGCGTTTTGCATCCCATTTTCCAAAAATAATACATTCTTGATGTTGGATTAATTTATTTTTCAAATAAGGGTTGGTTAAAAAGGACACTTGGATAACTTGTTCTCCAATCGCCATTCGACAGGAAATTCGATTTTTCTTAAATCCATAATAATGAACGACTGGTTCTGTTACAATAATTCCCGCTAATGTCACTTTTTCTTGATCCATGATAGTTGAAACATCTCTTACTTGAAGGTCTTCGTATCGAAATGGAAAATGTGTTAATAAGTCATAGATGGTGTCAATTCCTAAGTCATGTAATGGTTCCATTCTTTTAGGTCCGACTCCTGTTAAAAAAATCTTACGGATTGAAATATTGTTTTATCCACTTTCTTCACCTCCAAACATTCTACTCTTTTTATAGTTTAGAGAGGAAAAAGACATACTGTCAACTGTTGTTTAATTGGAAAAATAGACAAGAAATTTTTAATAGTTGCAAAGGACGGCAGCAAACCTACGGTTTCATGCCCTAATGCTACTGTTGTTTATCTTGTTCTTAACGTCAAAAAGACTGGACGAAACCCGTCCAGTCTTCTCTAATATTCTATTCTACTGCTAATAAATATGCGTATACAGGTTGTAAACCTTCGTGTAATTCAACTTCAATATCTGGGAAATGTTCTTCAACATAAGAAACAATTTCTTCTGCTTCTTCTATTGCTACATCTTCCCCAACTAAAATTGTTAAAATTTCAGATTCATCATTCACCATTTTTCGCAATTGTATCAATTGTTGCTTGTTTACGATCTGGTACACTAATTAAAATTTTTACCATTGACAATACCCATGAAGTCATTTTTCTTTAATATCTATCCCATCGATTGAAGTATCACGAACGGCATTTGTAATTTGACCGCTTGTCACTAATGACAATTGTTCTGTCATCGCTTCTTGATTTTCTTCAAGGCTAGCTTGTGGATTAAACGCTAATAATGAAGATAATCCTTCAGAAATTGTTCTACTTGCTACAACTGCTACTTCTGCATCTTCACTTACTTCAGCAGCTTGATTTGCAGCCATTAAAAATATTTTTATTATTTGGTAAAAACAATCACTTTTTCAGCATGAGCTTCTTTTTATTGCTGCTAAAATATCTTCTGTACTTGGGTTCATTGTTTGACCACCATTAATAATAGTAGTTACACCCATGCTCTTGAATAATTCATGAACACCTTCACCCGCAGCTACAGCAACAATTCCATACTCAGCTTTTTGGAGCAACTGCTTTTTACTTTTTCAGTATAGTCAGTTTTTAAAACTTCCTCATGTTGTAAGCGCATATTATCAACTTTCACTTTCATTAATGAACCAAAAGCGTTGTCCATAATTCATGACTTCACCAGGACGCTCTGTATGAACGTGAACTTTAATAATTTCATCATCTGCTACAACTAATAAAGAATCTCCTAATTCGTTTAAATAATTACGGAATGTATCGTAATCAAAAGTATCTACTACTGTTTCTCCTTCACCAATACGTACCATAATTTCAGTACAATAACCAAATTGAATATCAGCTGTAGAAGCATGTTCATAGTCAATACCACTTTCATGATGAGCTACTGAACTTAAATCAATTTTTATTCGTTGATAATGCTTGAACTGGAGTAGCTTCACCTGTTAAAGCTTCGTAAAATCCATTATAAATAAATACTAAACCTTGACCACCTGAGTCAACTACACCAACTTCTTTTAATACAGGTAATAAATCTGGAGTTTTATCTAATGATTTTTGAGCTCCACGTAATACAGAACCCATTACTTCGATAATATCATTTGAACGTTCTAATTTACGAACACCTCTTTTGCAGATTCACGGGCAACTGTTAAAATAGTCCCTTCAACAGGCTTCATCACTGCTTTATAAGCTGTTTCAACCCCTTTTTGTAAATGCTTCTGCTAAATCTTCACCTGTTAATTCATCTTTTTCCTTCAACTGCTTTTTGAAAAACCACGGAATAATTGCGATAAAAATAACTCCTGAATTTCCACGAGCACCCATTAATAAACCCTTTTGCTAAATCTTGTGCTAACTCTCCAACAGTTTGAGCAGAAGAATTTGCCACACGCTCTGCACCTGATTTAAATGAAAGGCTCATATTTGTACCAGTATCTCCATCTGGAACCGGAAATACATTCAATGAATTGACAAATTCAGCATTTTCATAAACGTGCTTCACCAATTTCTACCATTGCTCGAAAATCTTGAGCCGTAATAATATTTTTGTTACCATTGATTCTTATATCCTCCTGACACACCATCAAAAGCTTACGCTTCAATGATTTTTACTCCTTGAACATAAACATTAACAGTGTTCGCGGAAAAATCCTAACATCGTTTCTAAATTATATTTTACTTGTTCTTGAACATTGCGACAAATTGCAGAAATTTTTAGTACCGTAACCTACGATAATGTATACATCAACAGCTACGCCTTCTTCCTCTTGACGAATCACAACGCCACGAGAATAATTTTTCTTTTTTTCAAAATTTCATTTAAATTATCACGAATATGATTACGGCTGGCCATTCCAACAACTCCATAGTTATCTGTTGCTGCACCGCCAACTACAGTAGCAATAACTTCATTGCTTAATTCAATTAACCCTTGTTCTGTTTGAATTTTTGACTGTCATCTTAGTAACCTCCTTAAAATTCGTACAATCTATTTTTTTACAGACTGTTCGATGATTCTCTATTATTTTTATCATAAATGATTCATTTTACCTAACCTTTTTATGCATGAAAATGCGCTATCATAAATGGATTTAACAAAAATTTATACTTTATGTTAGAGTCTAGCTTGCATTCTATCGTCAACTATGATAAATTATTTAAGTATATGATTTAGTTTAAAAAAATTATATCAGCTGATCAATGATTTAAATTAAAGGAGGAGAATGACCATGGCTAAAAGTATGTTATTTCACTGGACGTCGTTCTGAAACAGGTAACACTCGTTCTCACGCTATGAACGCTAACCGTCGTACCTGGAAACCAAACTTACAAAAAGTTCGCGTTTTTAATCGATGGAAAGCCTAAAAAGTATGGGTTTCAACTCGTGCATTAAAAATCAGGTAAAAGTAGAACGCGTTTAATTTACACAAATAAAAAGACTGGACAATGTCCAGTCTTTTTCTTTATTAATATAAGTAAAACTTTTTCCAATAATGACGGTTGTTGTCAAATTATGGAACACAGCTAATGTACTAGGCGTTAATACATTAAACAATCCTAATCCCATTAGAGAAGTATTTACCCAGACAGTTGTATTCAAGTTTCTTCCTAATTGTTTTTGTAATTTTGCAGAAATATCATCTAAAAACAAGAATTCAGATAAGTTTCTTCTAAGAATACAATGTCACTAGCTTGTCTTGCAATATCTGATGAACTTGCCATTACTACCCCAACATTTGCTTTAGATAAAGCAGCTGAATCGTTTAGACCGTCACCAATCATAAAGACACGATGCCCTTTATCTTGTAAATCTTGAATCACTTGGTGCTTCTGTTCTGGTTTCACTTCTGTATACACTTCGTCAAATTGAATCAGCGAACAAATGGATTCTGTTCGTTTCTTCGTATCTCCAGTTAATAGAATAATACTCTTTCCACGTTCTTTTAACGATTGCAAAACTTCAATCGTTTCTGGACGCAATGGTGTATCAATTAAGAAAATAGCAATTAGTTTTCCTTTATAGCCTAAATACAATAGGTGATACCATTGAGTATACTCTTCAATAATTCTAGCTTGTTCTTCAGAAATTTTCCACGTGATGTTCATTCAACAATTCTAAACTTCCGATAACAACTTTTTCACCATCAATCGAAGATAAAATTCCTTTAGAAGCAACATGCGTTAATTTACCATGCATTTCTTCATGTTCAACTCCATCATCTTCCGCCTTTTTGCACCACTGCACTTGCAATTGGATGATAAATATGCTCTTCTAAACACGCCGCAATTCGTAATACTTCTTCCTCTGAATAACCACGATAAGGTAAAAATCTTTTTGAATTTTTGGAACCCCTGTTGTTAAAGTTCCAGTCTTATCAAACACATAGGTATCAATCATTGGATATTCATCTAGTGAACTTGAACCTTTTACAACAATTCCTCTTGTAGAAGCTGCTTTAATAGCTGTTAGATAAGTCACTGGTGAAGATAATTTTCAAGGCACATGAATAATCGACTAATAAGAAGGTTAATGCTTTTTGAACCGATCTTGTTAATAAATATGTCACTGCCATTCCTATGAAAATTATATTTCACCAAGCCATCTACTTTTTCTAATAATTGTTTTTGTTGTTTCGATTGATGTAATTCACTTGTTTTCATTAATTGAACAATTTGTTGTAAACGTGAATTTTGTTCAGCATTTGTAACTTTACTAATAATTCACCTTGTTCTACAACCGTATTGGCAAAAACAGTATCTCCAATTTTTTAGACACTGGGAAAGCTTCTCCAGTTAATGAACTTTCATTTTAAAAATCCACGACCAGATACAACTGTTCCATCAAAATAAATCTCTTGTCCTTCAGTAGCAATGAAATACATCGCCCACTTCTACTTTGATGACTTAACTTTTTGAATCGTTCTCCGTCTTTTTCAATCCATAATTCATAAATATTATTTTTTTAGATTTTTCTCTAAATCTTCAACAGTTTCTTTTGAGACCATTCATCTAAATCATCTCCAAGATTTAATAAGAACATAATCGTATCAGCTGTTTTATGATCTCCCATTGCCATCGATGTTACAATCGCTACAAAATCAAAAATACTCATGGATAATTTCTTTTCTAAAAACAGATTCAAATGCAGCTTTTTCCGAATTTCTTCATTTTCCATAATAACCAGAAAATTTTTAATGGTTGCTGGAATCAATACTTTTGCAAACCAATTTACGGTAAATATGGGAAGCTACAATATCCACAGGTGTCACTTGAGCATCCACTGTAAAATCTCTTTGTTTTTCATTTAAAGTAGTCACCTCTAAATGATCTAGAAACGATAAACACTTGATTCATGTCCTGTTTCAAAAGTAAAATGCGATATGCTTTTTCATCTTTATAACAAATAATTTGCGTAATTTCTGGAAATAATCTTTTTCCTCTTCTAAATACAACTGAACTAGCAGCTGTACATCTAAAAGGCACTTCAAACGCATTCTATTTTTTTGATTGAGCCTTAATTGTGTACTTTCATTATTGTTCACTTGTTTCTACTGTTGCTAAGTTAGCTGCTTTTTCTTCAACATATAAGTCATTTTGCTTCAGCTAATACATCATCTGCATGTTGTTTCAATTGAGAAACTGTTGCATCTAATCCATCTTTTAGTTTATAAGATACTGCTACAGCTTTTTGCAGCAATATGTTTTTGTGTCTTTGTTGGCTAAAACTTTTAAGTCCTAAAGAACCTACTACAACTCCACTCACAAAAAAACACTCAGTTTTTAACGATTTTTCCTAATTCAAAATACTTTCTTTTTAACATAAAAAGACCTCCATTTATATACTTTTTTTGAAAGTCTTATATAGACTCAATATATAGTATACCGTTTTTTACAAAAATTCAACTCATAAGAAAAGAATCACTCCTCTATTTTTATAAAAGAAAATAGGATGCGATTTCTGAAATTATTCTTATAAAATCAAATTATATAATCGATTTTATCTCCAAGAATCTCTTGTTTGACCCTACAATGATTCCACCAGATTCTAAATGAAATTTCCATCTCTCATCGATAAATTCATTACTAATCAATGCGATTGGAAAATCATAATCTTGATTTGTTCAAAGGATATTTTCACCTGTTTTAAACGTTAATTGTTGAACAGGACCCTGTTGAAATAAAAATGATAAATAGTTCGTATTCGCTATTTTTATGAATGACATAATCTCCTGGAGTTAAGAAAGAAATATGATTCCATTCATCTTCTAGCGAAAGATACGGAATTAATGCTTGTAATTCTGGACGAAACATAGTCCATAAACAACTAATAGCATGATCACTCTTCCACCAAAAAGCTCCTAATACATGAACTTTTTCTTGAGGATATGACTTTTGCAATCCACATTAATGCTTCTTCAAAATCTGTAAAATCTTTTTTCAGAAGGAATTCAATCATTTTTGAAAGCATAATGCTTTTTAATACTTCTTTATCCTCTAGTGAAAATCGAATCAGAAATCTCCAATTGCTACATCAATCGGTAACTCTTCCTCCATCAATTTCAAACAGCCACCATCTACTCCAATAAATTGAAATTCTTGGCTATCTTTTTGTTGGAGTTTCTGATTTAGCCATCGTCTTATAGCTCCTTTATCTAATGGACCCCCAATGACTACGATTATTTCCATACCCAATCCCTCTTTTAGGCTTCTTTAATAGAATCAATTGCCTTTTTAATATCTTCTGCATAATAAACATATGAACCTGCTACTGCAACGTCTACCCCTGCTTCACGACATAATTTAGCTGTCTGACCATTCACACCACCATCTACTTCGATTAAGTAGTGATAGCCGTGTTCTTTGCGTAATTCTACTAATTCTCTTACTTTCTCTAATGTTTCTGGAATAAATGCTTGTCCACCAAATCCAGGGTTAACAGTCATCACTAGTACTAAGTCAACCATTCCTAATACAGCTCTAATCACACTCACTGGAGTTCCTGGATTAATCACAATCCCTGCTTTTACTCCTTCAGATTTAATGAGTTGTAAGGTACGATGAATATGATTTGTTGATTCAATATGAACAGAAATATAGTCCGCCCCCGCTTTTGCAAATTCCTTTACAAAACGTTCAGGTTCTTGAACCATTAAATGACAATCTAATGTTAATGTTGTAATGGGACGAAGTCCTTCTACAATATTTGGTCCAAGTGTTAAGTTAGGAACGAATTGACCGTCCATTGCATCGATATGAATCCAGTCTGCTCCTAATTGTTCTACTTTCTTAACGTCTTCTCCTAATGTTGCAAAATTTGCACTTAAAATTGAAGGTGCTACTTTCATGTTTCTGACTCCTTTAAACTCATTATTTTTTTCTTTGATACATTGGCTTTCTTTGACAAATTTCTTCATAGAAATCTTGATAATGGTCATATCTCTCTTGCCAAATTTTCCCCTCTTTTACAGCTTCTTGTACGCCACACTGAGGTTCATGTTGATGAGAACACTCTCTAAATTTACACTGACTAGAGTATTCTTCAAATTCAGGAAATAAATGCGGGAGGTCTTCTTTTTCCACACCAATAAAATCTACTGTACTAAATCCAGGGGTATCCGCTATCCAAACTTCTTCTACTTCATGTAGAGAAACTTGTCTCGTTGTATGCTTTCCTCGACCTAGTGCGCTAGAAATTTCTCCAGTTTCTTGATTTAACTCTGGAATTAATTGATTCAACATTGTTGACTTTCCAACACCTGATTGCCCTAAAAAGACAACTAGTTTCCCTTTATAGGAAGCTAAAAATTCACTTTGGTGATCTTTTACTTCTGAAGAATACCATACTTCATATCCTACTTCATGGTATTTCTTCTTCACTACTTCTAAGATGTTGCAATTGTTCTTTTGAGTTAATAAATCTACCTTTGTAATTAATAAGACAGGTTGAATTTCCAGTCCTTCTAAATACACTAAAAATCGATCTACTAAATGCGTTGAAAAATCCGGTTCTACAGCAGACATCACAACGACGCCAATATCTACATTTGATACAGGTGGACGAATTAAAGCATTTTTCCTAGGATGAATTTTCTCTAATACGCCTTCTTCCAGAGTATCACTTGTAAAATCCACAATGTCTCCCACTAATGGAGACTGCCCTCTTTTTCTAAAAACTCCACGTGCCCGAGTTTGGTAAACTTGATGCGAAGACTCGATATAATAAAAGCCACTTAAGGCTCGAATAATTTTTCCTTGAGGCATAATCGCTCCTTTTGTTTTTTGTTATCAGTTACATTATAAAAGATTTTTCCAAATAAATTGCTATGCTTTATCCTTAAATTCCTAAAAAGAAAAGAAAGTAGAATATCAGTGATAGTTCACCTTCAACATCTACTTTCTTTATAAAATTCAGTAAATATTTAAGTTGTCATTAGGTTTCTGAATAGAATCACGAAAATATAGTTTTCTTATCAATCATTCTCATAAAAATTCTACTACTCTTTTAATCCATCCCATAAAATAACTCGCTGTTCTTGCAAGGACTTTTTGTACATCAATAATTCGTTGATTCGAACTTCCTCTGAATTGCAATGTTAAATCTCTTTTTTTAATATCAAATCTTCCATCCACTAAAATATCAAGTTCTTGTAGTAAAGCTTTTTTATCGGATGTCTCTAACTGTAACTCTTCCCAAGTATAGCCTGTCCATGACCAAATATCTTTAGAATGTCCATATACACTTCGTAATTTACGAACTAAGGACAGGCATACTTGAGTATTTAAGAAAGGTTCTCCCACCCTAATAACGTCAATCCTTGGCAATAACTAGCTCCAATATCTTGAATAATTTGTTCTTCTAATTCTTCTGTATAAAGAATTCCCGTATTAAAATTTTGTGCTTTAATATTATAACAACCTTCGCAAGCAAATAAACAACCACTCACATATAAAGAACAACGTACGCCTTCCCCATCTACGAAATTATAAGGCTTATAACTAGCAATTTTCCCTTTAGAATATTGCTCGCTTGTCCATTCCCCCGGTTTTGGAAACTTCATACCCAATCCTCCTAATTTCTAAGATTTCGTTCATTGGAGAGATGTTTAACACGTGATTTAATTTCTTGATGTCTTCCGTGAACCATTGGACGTGCTTGAGGATTTCCTAAGTAACCGCAAGTTCGTTTTACAACATCACAAGTTTTAGGATTTCTATTTTTACATATTGGACATTCAAATCCTTTTGCAGTTGGTTCAAACTCCCCTTCATAGCCACATTCATAACAACGATCAATCGGTGTATTCGTTCCAAGATAACCCACTCTTTCATAGGCATAATCCCAAACCGCCTCAAGCGCTTTTGGATTTTGTTTCATAACAGGATATTCGCAATAATGAATAAATCCTCCTGAAGAATAAACAGGATAATCTTTTTCAAACTCAATTTTTTTCAAATGGAGTTGGTGATTTTCTCACATCATAGTGGAAAACTATTTTGTATAATATTCTTTATCTGTAATATCCGCTATAGCACCAAATTTTTCTTCATCTAATCTACAAAAAAACGATCCGTTAAACTTTCACTTGGAGTTGCATACACACTAAAATGATAATTATACTCATCCGACCATTCCTTTGTTTTTCACTCAATCGTTTTCAAAATATTTAAAGTAAAGTCTTTTTGCTTCTGGATTTGTTTCCCAACAATTTCCAAAAATACAGTAGCTGTTTCATATAAACCAATATATCCAAGCGATACTGTTGCGTCGATGTTTGAAATACTTCATCTACCGCTTCATCATGCATCAATCGTTTTTCCAAATGAACCATAGCGATATAAAATAGGCGCATTCGCTGATTTTGCCTCTTTACAGCGTTCTACCCGATACACTAAGGCATCTTTACAAATTTGTAATTTTTCTTCTAAAATACTCCAAAAATCGCTCTTTGTCGCCATCTGATTCCAACGCAATTCTTGGAATGTTTAATGTCACGACACCTAAATTCATTCTTCCATCCGAAACATCTTCACCTTTTTCATTTTTCCAACCTTGTAAAAATGAACGGCAACTCATCGGCACTTTAAAACTACCAGTAATCTTAATAATTTGTTCATAATTTAGGACATCTGGATACATTCTTTTTAGTCGAACATTCTAAAGCTAATGTTTTGATATCATAATTCGGATCCGTATTTTCTAAATTCACACCACGTTTTAACGTAAAAATTAATTTAGGGAAAATAGCCGTTCTTTGTTCCTTCCCAATCCCCTTAATTCTCACTTTTAAAATCGCTTTTTGAATTTCTCGTTCAAATAATGACATCCCTAATCCAAAGCCTAATGTTGTAAATGGTGTTTGCCCTTGAGAAGTATAGAGCGTATTAATTTCATATTCTAACGATTGCATGGCATCATAAATATCTTTGTTTGTTTTTTCTAACGCATACGCTACTTGCTTTTCTTCTCCATCAACCCATTTTCTTGCATCTTGTAAATGTTTTTCATAATTCAAATTTGCATAGGGAGCTAATACTTCATCAATACGATTCGCAGAACATCCTCCATATTGACTTGAAGCAACATTAGCTATAATTTGCGCCATTTGAGCAGTAGCTGTTTGGATTGATTTTGGGCTTTCCACATCCGCGTTCCCAATTTTTAAATCCATGTTCAAACATTTCCTTAAAATCAATTAAACTACAATTCGTCATTGGTAAATAAGGATGATAATCCAAGTCATGATAATGAATATCTCCTTTTAAATGCGCATTTTGCAACATGTGGCGGAAGCATTTTTAGTCCAGCTTTCCCTACTGTTCCTGCCATCAAATCTCGTTGCGTATTAAAGACTTCACTATCCTTATTTGCATTTTCATGAATAATACTCGCGTCTCTTTGGCTTAATTTTGTTAACCTTTGAGTAACATCCATTTCTTTTTCTCGTTTTTTTATCCCATTCAATTCGAGTGGCAAGAAATTGATTCGCTAATACCGTTTCGCCTTCTTGTTTTTCAAAACAATTTAAAACGATAACTTCTATTTCTTCTGATTTAATTTTTTTCTATCGCTAAACTTTCAATTTCTAATAAAAATTTTTTTCGTAACTCCATCTAATATTTCTTTACGATTGTTTTGAAAGTTCACCATATAAACTTTTTCTCTGCTTTTTCTATTCCACGAAAGATTTTTTTGACGTTGGAATGTCTCTACTCTTTCATCTCTTTTTCTTTACAAAGCATTATACTCAAGTCTCACTCCTCCTTTACATTTTTTATCATCTCCACTATCATACACCTACATATTGTGTTTTTCAACTATTTTTAAAACTATATATAGTATTTATTTCTACAAAAACTTCTATAGAAACTCTCGTCTCTATAGAGTTTAATCTTAAACTCTCTACACTAACAAAGAAACTCACTATAATCATACTCCCTGACGAATTTCTTTATGTTAACTTAGATAAATTTTAATGCTCTGGTTTAATTTCTTTACCGGCTACAGTCGTTGTTTTCAATAAAAGCCTGAAGATTTTTCTTTCATTACTGAAATATAATCATCACCCTTATCCATTTCTTCTTTTGTTAAAGATTCTAATGGATTTAACACCTCTAACACAACTCCCGTTTCTGTTGCTAGAGTCTTCGCAATTTTTTTCTGATGCATTTTCTTCAAAATAAATATAACGAATTTCATTTTTCTTTAATATACTTCGTTAATTCAGCTAGACGAGCTGGTGAAGGGTTCTGCTTCTGGAGAAATTCCTGCAATTCCAACTTGATTCAAACCATAATCTGTTGCTAAATATCTAAAACGCAGTATGTTGTGTCACAAAAATTCTTTTTGTTTCGCATCTTTTTAAAAGCTGTTGTGTACTCATTATCTAACTGAGATAATTTTTTTCTAAATATGCTTGTGCATTTGTTTTTAAATGCAGATGCTTTTTCAGGAAATGCCTCACTTAATTGAGCTGTAATTTTTTTCAACTAATAATTTTTGCTTTTTTTAGGAGATAACCATACATGTGGATCAAATTCATGTTCATGTTCGTCATGATGTTCTTCACCTTCATGTTCATGTTCATCTTCATCTTCAATTGGCAATAATTCCATATCTTTTGTTGCTTTAATCTCTTTTACTTTTGAATCTGTTAAACTCTTCATAACAGCTGGAACCCAAGTTTCCATATTTTTCATTATCATAGACTAAATGCATCTGATTGAGAAATTTTTGCAATATCTTTTTGCAGTTGGATCGTATTCATGAGGTTCTGTTCCAGCGCTAATTAATAATGTAACATCTCCTTCTTCTCCAACAATATTTTCTAGTAAAAATCATACATTGGATAAAAAGTTGTCATAATATTTAATTTAGATTCTTTTTGAGGTTTAGTAGAAGTAGTTGGTTGAGAACAAGCTCCTAATAAGAATGCTGCTCCTAAAACTGCTACAATTTTTTTACTAACTTTCATCATTCTACTCCTTTATTTTTTCTTTCCACGTTTTTGCTTCGTGGATCAATTTTAGCGCACGTTTACGAGTTTTTAATATTTGGACTTTTCATTTTGTCTATAAGCTGTTGCTAAATCTTGTTTCATTTCTTTTCCTCCATTACTGACTTTGAATTACCAGCTTGCTTTTTACAACACCTGGGATTAAAGCCTTTATGAGCTAAATCACGGAATTTAATTCTTGAGATTCCAAATTTTCTCATATAAGCTCTTGGTCGACCATCAACCATATCTCTATTTTTTACACGATTTGGATTTGAATTAATCGGTAATTTACGAAGTGCTTCATAGTCTCCTGCTTGTTTTTAATTCATATCTTAGTTGTGCATATTTTTCTACTAATGCTAATTGTTTTTGGTGTTTTGCAATCTTTTGACTTTTTTTAGCCATTTATTCTCCTCTTTTTCTTTATAATTGTTATCTTAAATCGTAACATTTACGTTTTTATGATTATAACAGTTCTTTTTATTTTTGCAATAGATATTCATAGATTTTTTCAAAGAAAATGAAAAAAACTGCTGGCGTACCAACAGTTTTCATTTTTCATTATTGTTTTTAATCGACGATGTTTTTGAAACACCAATACGGTTAATTGCTTTGTTCAATGCAATTTTCGCACGTTCTACTTCACTCTTAGAACAATTTTGGTTTTGAATAATCGCTTCTGCTTTATCACGTGCTTGTTCCGCACGACCCACGTCAATATCACGTGCTCGTTCTGCAACGTTCGCAATAACCGTTACGACATTATCACGTACTTCCATAATTCCGCCACCAATCGCAATATAATCAGTAGGAGAATCTTCTAAGAAACGTTTTACTCGTAATTCACCAATTTTTAACGGCAACATGATTGGAGCATGGTTTGGAAGAATCGTAATTCCTCCATCAATGGCTTCTGCACTAACCGAATAAGAACGGTGATTATAAACTTTCCCTTCTGGTGTCGTTACGACGACTAAAAGTTCTCGATTTTCAAGCATGATTAATTACCTCCTCGGTAACCTGCCGCTTGTGCTTTTTTAAGAACATCTTCAATCGGTCCAACATTACGGAATAAGTCTTCAGGAATATCATCATATTCTCCATCAATAATTCCTTTAAAGCCGCGTACTGTATCTTTAATAGGAACATAGGAACCTGGTTGACCTGTAAATGCTTCTGCAACGTGGAAGTTTTGAGATAAGAAGAATTGAATTCTTCTTGCACGGTTTACAATAATTTTTTCACTATCAGATAATTCATCAATCCTAAAATAGCGATAATATCTTGTAATTCACGATAACGTTGTAACATTTGTTGAACTTTCATGGCTACTTCATAGTGTTCTTCTCCTACAATATCAGGAGTTAAAGCACTTGAAGTTGAAGCTAATGGATCTACCGCTGGATAAATTCCTTGCTCCGTTAAACGACGCTCTAAGTTCGTTGTAGCATCTAAATGGGCAAATGTTGTAGCTGGCGCTGGGTCAGTATAGTCATCGGCAGGAACGTAAATCGCTTGAATGGATGTAATAGATCCATCTTTTGTTGAACTAATACGTTCTTGTAATTGTCCCATTTCAGTTGCTAATGTTGGTTGATACCCTACAGCTGAAGGCATACGACCTAAAAGGGCAGATACTTCTGAACCTGCTTGAGTAAAACGGTAAATATTATCAATGAATAATAATACATCTTGTTTTTGCTCATCACGGAAATGTTCAGCAATCGTTAATCCTGTTAACGCAACACGCATACGAGCTCCTGGTGGTTCATTCATTTGTCCAAATACCATGGCAGTTTTAGCAGATACACCTGAGTCTTGCATTTCATGGTAAAGGTCATTCCCTTCACGAGTACGTTCTCCAACACCCGTAAATACAGAAATACCACCTAATTCTTCAGCAATATTATGAATTAATTCTTGGATTAATACCGTTTTACCTACTCCGGCACCTCCGAATAATCCAATTTTACCACCTTTTAAGTAAGGCGCTAATAAGTCAATAACTTTAATACCTGTTTGTAGAATTTCGTATTGGCTACTTAATTGTTCAAATTTAGGGGCTGGTTTATGAATTTCATCACGTCTAAAATCTTCAGGAAATTTCTCCCCTAAATCAATGGTATCCCCTAATACATTAAATACACGTCCTAAAGTTTCTGTTCCAACTGGAACACTAATCGTACGTCCTAAATCAATAACTTTCATACCTCGTTGAAGACCATCAGTTGATTCCATGGCAATTGTACGTACAGCACCATCCCCTAATTCAACAGCTGTTTCAAGCGTAATTGTTTTTTTATGCCCTTCACCATCTTCTTTAATAACATGTAGGGCATTGTGAATATCAGGCACGCCTTCTTCTAAAAGGAAATACAACGTCCACAACTGGTCCAACAACATGAAAAATTTCTCCAGTTCTCAAAAAAATTTCCTCCTTTCACTTTTACTGTTCTTCTAGAGCTGCTGCTCCGCCAACGATTTCAGTTATTTCTTGTGTAATTTGTGCTTGACGACGTTGGTTTAAATCTTGTGTCAAATCACTAATTAAATCTCTTGCATTATCCGTTGCACTTCTCATAGCTGTCATACGTGAAGCATGTTCAGCTGCTTTTTGCATCGATAATTGCCCCATAAATAAGAGATTCTGCATATTGAGGCAATAATGTTTCCATAATAATTTCTTTATTTGGCTCAAAAATATAATCTAACTCATATTCTTTTCGCTTCATCTTCATCTAAGTCAATAATCGGTAACATTTTTTTCAACACGATAATTGGATAATAATGCATTCACATGGTGATTATAACAAACATAAAATTCATCAAATTCACCTTGTCTAAACATTTTGTACCGCGCTACTTACAATTTTACGTACTTCTTCAAATGATGGAATATCACTGACATCATTGATTTCTAAACGAACATCAATCCCCATCTTTTTTAAAGAAGCGACTTGCAGCTCCACCAATTGTTAAAATTACATACTCATCTTTTGAATCATGATCCGTTTTGTAACATTTCGCGTGTTGCTTGGAAAAATCGAAGAATTATAACTTCCGGCTAAACCCTTGGTCTGATGAAATGACTAGATAACCTGTTTTTTTCACAGGTCTTTCGATTAATAAATCATGATAATCAATAAATGATTCTTCTTCATTTAAATCAATTTCTTCATCATTTTCTTCAATATCTTGTTTTTGTTCAGCATATAATAAATGCGTTACAACTTCACGAATTTTTTCAGCATAATCCTGATAACGACGAACGGCTTGTTCAGACTTAGCTAGTTTTGAAGCAGAAACCATTTGCATAGCACTTGTAATTTGACTTGTTTTTTTCGTTGAAATAATTCGCTTCTTCAAGTCGTTTAATGAAGACGCCATACAATTCACCTCTTCTTTCTAGTTCGCATTACTTTTAACGTTCGTATAGATGAATTTGTTTAAACTTGTCAATCACTTGGTAGAAAGCTTCTTCATCTGGAATTTTTTCTTCATCACGAATACTTGCTAAAATGTCAGCATGTTCATGTTCTAAATGATGATACAATGCTTTTTCGAAATCTTTCAATCTTTCAATTGGAATAGAATCTAAGACTCCATGTGTTAATGCAAATAAAATCGATACTTGATGTTCAATTGGTAATGGTCTATGAACATCTTGTTTTAATACTTCTACGGTTCTCTTACCACGATTTAATTTTTGTTGAGTTGCCGCATCTAAATCAGAACCAAATTGTGTGAAGGCTTCTAATTCACGGTAACTTGCTAAATCGATACGTAATGTACCCGAAACTTTTTTCATCGCTTTAATTTGCGCAGATCCCCCTACACGTGATACAGATAATCCGGCAGATAAACCTGGACGAACACCTGAATAGAATAAATCACTTTCTAAGAAGATTTGACCATCTGTAATAGAAATTACGTTAGTAGGAATATAAGCAGAAATATCTCCCGCTTGAGTTTCAATAATTGGTAAGGCTGTTAAAGAACCTCCACCTAATTCATCATTTAACTTCGCTGAGCGTTCTAATAAACGAGAATGTAAATAGAATACATCCCCTGGATACGCTTCACGACCTGGAGGACGACGAAGTAATAATGAAATTTCACGGTAAGCTGCCGCTTGTTTTGATAAATCATCATAAACAATTAATACATCTTTTCCGTTATACATAAATTCTTCTCCCATTGCAGTTCCTGCATAAGGAGCAATATAAAGCATTGGAGCTGGTTGTGAAGCACTAGCAGATACAACTGTTGTATAATCCATTGCTCCATAACGTTTTAAAGTTTCTACTAAAAGCTTTTTACAGTAGATTCTTTTTTTGTCCAATTGCGACATAAATACATAAAAGTATCTTTACCTTTTTGGTTCAAAATTGCATCGATTGCAATACTTGTTTTACCTGTCTTTCTGTCCCCGATAATTAATTCCCGTTGACCTTTACCAATTGGAACTAATGCATCGATTACTTTTAATCCAGTTGCTAATGATTGGTGCACACTTTTTACGTTGCATTACACCAGGTGCTTCATTTTTCTACTGGACGACGTTTTTGTTGTTTCAAGAGCTCCTAAGCCATCAATTGGACGACCTAAAAGCATCCACAACACGACCAATCAAAGCATCTCCTACAGGAACGTCTAAAATACGACCCGTACGACGCACTGATTCTCCTTCATGGATATTTTCATAAGTACCAAAGATAATAACACCAACATCATTTTTCTCTAGATTTTTGTGCCATACCATAAGTACCATTTGCAAATTCTACTAATTCACCAGCCATGACATTGGTAAGACCGATGACACGAGCAATTCCGTCCCCAATAAATGAAACTTCACCAATTTCTTCAATGTGTTGTTCCGCTTCAAAGGAATTAATTTGGTTGCGGATTCCTGCTGTGATATTACCGAATTCCGTATCCATTGTCTCACCCCTTCAATCCTGTTTGACTAATTTTTCTTCTTAAACTGTTCAAGTTTATATAATAATGTTCCATCTAATAAATATTCTTTTGTCTTTTAATTTCACTCCACCAATTACGCTTGAATCAACCGTATTGACGAATGAATCATACTCTTTTTCTCATTTTCTTTTTGAAAAAGCTTCTGCAATACGATTCATTTGTTCTTCTGTTAGTGGAACTGCTGAAATCATTTCAAGTCGATTCGCTGAATAAATATCAAGAAAAGCTTCGATTGCTTCAATTAGATAAGCAGATTTATCAGGGTGTAAATAAGATTTTAAATAATCTTGTGTACTCCTTTGGATAAATTCGAAACAGCTTCTTGTAATAATGCCATTTTTTCTTCAACGGATACTTGTTCTAAATGCATTAATTGACGAAAGCGTGCAGTATTTTTGAATTCCGTCTAATACTTCTTGTAATTCTTCTGTAACTGTTTTTTAAAGTCCCATCATACTTTGACTTGACCCATAAAAATGACTGGCTGCTTTTGACTACTTCTTTATGAAATTTCACCATCAGCTTTCCAACCCTTCAATAAAGGATTCAATCACATCTTGATGTGTCTGCTCAGTCAATTCTTTATTTAAAATTTGGCTTGCAAGTTGAACAGATAAATCTACAATTTGATCTTTTGCATTTGTGCCAAAAGCACGTTGTTTCATGGAATCTACTTCACGTTGTCCATCTAGTTTCATTCTAGATACGACATCTCGTCCTTCTTTAATCATTTCATCTTGCATTTTTTTGAGGCTGCTTCTCTAGTCATATTTAAAAATTTCTTGACCTTTTGCTTCTGCATTATGAATAATTTCTTTTTGCATTTGGCTTGAATTTCTTCAGCTGCTTTTACGTTTCTTTTCAGCTTCTTCTAAATCTTTTACTAATTTTTTTGACGACGAGCTTCTAACATCGCTTCAATTTTATCCCAAGCGAAAATACTTTTACTAAAAATAGTAATAAAATAATTGAAATTAAGACAACAAGTGTATCTCCAAGAACAGTGCTAACTGTTAACATATACTGAAACATCCATCATCCCTCCTTTTTCAACAAATTTATCGAATAAACTGATTATTTGATGAAAACTAGGATTAAAAGCGATTAATACCGCGAAGATTGGCATCGCTTCGATTAAGGCTACCCCAACGAACATTGTTGAACGTAATTCATTGCTCATTTCTGGTTGGCGTGTCATTGATTCAATTGTTTTTTTACGATAACTGCTTGGTTACCAAAAGCGGCTGCTAAAGCTGCCCCTGCTACTGCGATTGCTGCTGCTAATTCTGTCATAAGTTAATTCCTCATTTCTAAAAATTATTCATGTTCTACTTTATGTGCAATGTACACCATTGTTAATGTACAAAATACATAGGCTTGAATAGCTCCGATAACTACGGAAAAATCCTTGCCAAACAATTCCTAATGGAATTGCAAAAAAATATGTTAAGATTCCGAAAACTGGATGAGAAACATCACAATTAATCCTAACAATACTTCACCTGCATAAATATTTCCGTAAAGACGGAATGCAAGTGTAATTGTATTTGTAAACTCTTCAATTAATTTAATCGGTAACATTAAAGACATCGGACTCAAATAAGAGTTTTTAATATAGCCTTTGAATCCCATTTTTTGAACTCCAGAATAGTGTGCAATTAATGTCGTCATCAATGATAACGCCAAACACACCTCCGGACTTGCCGTTGGAGAAGCAAAGTAACTATGCTCTCCATAATGGACATAAATAACTAAACCGACTATATTGGCGATTAAAATAAATGAGAAGAGTGAAAATACATATAAGTAATATGACTTGCCCGTTTCTTCATCTACTGCACTGTTTACAATCCCTTTTGTGAAATCCATCAGAGATTCAAAAACATTTTGCATCTTTCCTGGTTTTCATAGAAACATTTCTAGCAGACACAATTGAAAAAATTGTTACTACTAATAATGTTACAAGACAAGAAAGTAAGATTGGAACTGAAAAAGACAAACCAAAAAATTCTATCGTTTTTGGTAAAGCTTCCATAATTCATACTCCCTTACTTATTCCAAATAAAAAACTGACAATTTTCACCTATCGCATTCATAGCTTAAACGGTGATTATTGTCAGATTTCATGGCAATAGTCAGACGCATAAGCGTGACTACGATTTTATTTATTTGGTTCCAAATAGGCGATCACCAGCATCGCCCAATCCTGGAAGGATATAGCCGTTTTCGTTTAATCGCTCATCTAATGCCGCAGCATAAATATCGATTTCCGGATGCGCCTCTTGAAGAACTTTTACTCCTTCAGGTGCCGCTACAAGACAACAAAACTTAATCGAATTTGGTTGCGCTCCACGTTTTAGTAACGCATCAATCGCAGCCACCGCCGATCCTCCAGTAGCTAACATTGGGTCAACTACAAATAATTGTCTTTCAGAAATATCTGAAGGCAATTTAACGAAATACTCAACAGGTTGTAATGTATCATGATCACGGTACATTCCGACATGTCCAATTTTGGCAGCTGGAATTAATTCTAAAATTCCGTCAACCATTCCTAAACCAGCACGTAAAATAGGAATAATAGCAACTTTTTTTCCCAGCTAAAGTTTTTAGTGTTGTTTTCACTAAAGGTGTTTCAATCTCCACATCCTCTAATGGTAAATCTCTTGAAACTTCATATGCCATTAACATTGAAATTTCATTTACAACCTCACGAAAGACTTTTGTTCCACAATCTTTTTGTCGAATCATCGTTAATTTATGCTGAATTAACGGATGATCTAACACATGAAAATTACCCATCTTGTTTTGCCCTTCCATAATATATTTTTCACTATTTGTTATTCTACAAAAAACAATCAAAAATACTAGTATATAAATAGGAAAAAAAGAGTTTTTTCTTAAAATTTCATTAAGAAAATAGTGTTTTCATTATTAATGTGACTGATTACATTATGTTATTCATATAATGGAAATTGTTTTGTCAATTCTTGTACAGATTGACGAATTTCGTCTAATTTCCTTCATCAGTTGCATGAAGATAGTGTTTCTACAATTAATTTGTGCTACTTTTTTCGCTGCTTCTTTATCAAAAGCCACGAGTAGTAATAGCTGCTGTCCCAACACGAATACCACTTGTTTTCATTGGTGGCAATGGATCAAATGGAATAGCATTTTTTTATTCACTGTAATTCCTACACTATCTAATAATTCTTGAGCTTCTTTTCCATTCAAACCAGTAGAAGTAATATCTAATAATAATAAATGATTATCTGTTCCACCAGAAATTGGGCGAATACCACTTTCATTAAAGACTTCCGCCATTGCTTTTGCATTTTCAACGACATGTTCGATATACTCTCCAAATGCTGGTTGAAGTGCTTCATGGAACGCCACTGCTTTAGCTGCAATCACATGTTCTAATGGTCCCCCTTGAATACCTGGGAAAAATGGCACTATTAATTTTTTTCGCAAATTCTTGTTTCGCTAAAATTAAGCCACCTCTTGGTCCTCGTAATGTTTTTATGCGTTGTTGAAGTCACAACATCTGCATACAGCACTGGATTTTGGTGTGCTCCTTTTGCAACTAAACCTGCAATATGCGCCATATCTACCATGAAATAAGCATCGATACTTTTTGCGATTTCACTAATACGTTTGAAATCAATTTCTCTTGGGTAAGCAGAAGCTCCTGCAACAATTAGTTTTGGGACGTTCTGTTTTTAGCAATTTCTTCTAAAAGCATCATAATCAATCATTTCTGTTTCTGGATTTCAATCCATACGCAATAAAATCATAATCTTGACCGGAGAGTTTACTCCCATTCCATGGGTTAAATGTCCGCCATGACTTAAATCCATTCCTAAAATTTTATCCCCTTTTGAAACAAGTGCTCGATAAGCTGCCATATTCGCTTGAGAACCAGAATGAGGGTTGAACATTGGCATATTCCGCTCCAAATAATTCTTTTTACACGGTCGATTGCTAATTGTTCAATTACATCGACATATTCACATCCACCATAATAACGGCGATTTGGGTAACCTTCAGCATATTTATTTGTTAAAAATGCTACCTTGCGCTCTTAATACAGCAGGTGAAACAGAAGTTTTCTGAAGCAATTAATTCAATGCCCATGCTTTTTGACGCTGGGCTTCTTTTTCAATCGCCTCAAACACTAGTGTGTCTTCTTTAAACTGTGTCATTAGCTTCACTCCTTTTTCTTCTATAGAATTATTCTAACATAGTTTATAGTATCATCAAAATTAGCAACTTATGCCCTTCAACCATGGTGAGCTTTCTATCTATCTTTCTTTTTTAGTAAAACTAGATGCTTTTTCTAAGCGATTCATATACGCCAATCCAGCACCTTCTTTAACACTTGCCTGCGCTAAAATAATAGTCGCATCGGTATGATCTAACGAACGCAAAGCATTAAATAAATGATGATTCATATCTGCAAGAGAATCTTTTTCGCCTAATGAATAAGACTCTTCTACTTTAGAGCTCACTGCATCTAAAATATCATTCGTTGCCATAACTGCAATTTTTTCACCTTGTTCTTGATATTCACTAATTAATTGATGCCAAAACTCTAAAGAACCTTCCACCACAACGACAGGAGTAGTTGGAGCATAGTGACGATATTTCATCCCCGGTGACTTAGGAGTTACTTTTTCCCCCGTTATTGTTTTCATATAGTCCACTAATGGACCAATAATTGGTTCGATTTCTTCTTTTGTAATCACTCCTGGTCGTAAAATAACGGGACCTTCTTCATTTGTTAAATCAATTACTGTAGATTCAACACCAACACTTGTATCTCCACCATCCACAATACCCAGCAATTCTTCCGTCCATATCTTCCACCACATGTTGGACTCTTGTTGGACTTGGTTTTGTCGATTGATTTGCACTTGGTCCGACTAATGGAATTCCAACTTGTTCAATTAACGATAATGTCAACTCATGATTTGGCATTCTAAATGATACAGTCGGCAATCCAGCTGATAATGCCGGTGCATAAATACCAGGTTTCGCTTTTTAAAATCATCGTCAATGGTCCCTGGCCAAAAAAATGTTTTGCTAATAATTTTCGCATTTTCTGGAAATTCTTCAACAGTATCAATGACTTGATCTACAGAATGAACATGAACAATTAATGGATTATCACTCGGTCTTCCCTTTGCTTCAAACACTTTTTAAGACCGCCTCTTGACTCGTTGCGATTGCTCCTAATCCATATACTGTTTCTGTTGGGAAAGCGACAACTTCTCCTTCTTTCAATAAAGTAGCTGCTTTTTCTAATGTTTCTTGATGAAAAATTTGTGTTTTCATATTACTTCCTCCTTCCTACAATAATCATTCGGTCATTTCCTGATAAATCTTTATGAATACTGACTTCTCGATTCGGACAATACTGTTTCAAATAATTGTTGAACAGCTCTTTCCTTGCTGAAATCCCAATTTCAAAAAGGCTTGTCCCTTCTTCTAATAAATAATTTTCTAAATTTTCTGCAATATGACGATAAATCGCTAAGCCTTCATCTTCAGCAAAAAGAGCTACTTCTGGTTCAAAGCGTAAAACTGATTCATCCATCATATTTTTCTCTGAAACATCAATATAGGGTGGATTACTAATCATACATACAAATTTTTGAGGAGAAACTTCTTGAAATACATCACTCAAATATAAAGAGACATTTTCTAACTCGTATTTCTCTTGATTTTTCTTAGCAACTTCAAGCGCTCCTTCTGAAATATCCACACCCTTGATAAGAAAAAGTCCGGACATTCTAAAGCTAATGTATGAATGATACAACCTGTTCCTACTCCAATTTCTAACACTTTTCCACTAGACTGTTCAGATAAAAAAGCAATGATTTTTTCAACTAATTCTTCTGTTTCGGGTCTTGGAATTAAAGTATCGGGGCTCACGATAAATTCTCGTCCCATAAAATTCTGCTTGCTTTGTAATATATTGCAATGGTTCAAAATTTGATAAACGGATGAGTAGTGGTTCCATTTGTTCCCACATCCCAATCTTTGCAGGCTGATTCAAATGAATGAGTAAATCTGTCATCGTCCACTGATTCAAATATAAACTTAATTGACGAGCATACCAGTCACAATCTTCTTTTGAAAAAGAAGGTTGTCTTTCTTGTAAAAAACAAGAAGCCCTAACTAGGACTTCCTGATTCGTTGGATTAGTTATTTCCATTATTTAATTGCTCCAATTTTTCAGTGTGATCGTATAAAATTAATGCATCGACAATTTCATCAATTTTTCCTGCAAGAACTTGGTCTAATTTTTGTAACGTTAATCCAATACGATGATCTGTCACACGGTTTTGAGGGAAATTGTATGTACGAATACGTTCTGAACGATCCCCTGTACCAACAGCAGATTTTTCTATTTGCATCATATTCTGATTGAGCTTCTTGAGAGATTTTTATCGTATACACGAGCACGTAATACTTTCATTGCTTTCTCTCTGTTTTTTAATTGAGAACGTTCATCTTGCATGGCTACGACAATACCTGTTGGTAAGTGAGTTAAACGAACGGCAGAAGCTGTTTTATTAACGTGTTGTCCACCCGCACCAGAAGCATGATAAATATCTACACGGATATCTTTATCTTCTAATTCAATCTCTACTTCTTCTGCTTCAGGCATAACTACAACTGTTGCAGTTGAGGTATGAACACGCCCTTGTGATTCAGTTGAAGGAACACGTTGCACACGGTGAGCTCCTGATTCATATTTTAATTTTGAGAATACATTATCCCCTGTAATCATTAAAATAACTTCTTTATATCCACCAATACCTGTAACGTTAGCATCCATTACTTCTACACGCCAACCTTGTGATTCAGCATATTTTTTTGGTACATGGATAATAAATCTCCCGCAAATAATGCTGCTTCATCTCCACCAGCAGCACCACGAATTTCCATAATAATGTTTTTTACCATCATTTGGATCTTCTGGTAATAATAAGAATTTTGATTTTTTTCTTCTAATTCTACTTTTTTTCTTTTTTTAGAGAAGCTAATTCTTCTTTAGCCATTTCAGCCATTTCGCTATCTAAGCCTTCTCCTAACATTTCTTCTGTATCGCCAATTTCTTCCACTACTTGTTGATAACGTTTAAAAGTTTCAACTTTTCGGACGTAAATTAGACTCTTCTTTTGTTAATTCCATAAAACGTTTTTGTATCGCTAATGACATCTGGGTCACTTAATAACTCAGATAACTCATCATATCGAATAATAAAAACTATCTAATTGATCAAACATAATTTCCTCCTTAATTTCTTTCTTTCACCTGGGTGCGAATAGTGATAACGACAAACAGGATAATACGATTCATTCCCGCCGATTTGAATTTGTTCGCCCGTATAAACAGGTTTTTCCATCTACGACACGCATATTCATACTTGCCTTTTTTTATGGCAGTACCAGCAAATCGTTTTAATTTCCTCAATTTTATCAGCATATAATAATAAATATTTAGATCCCAGTAAACAATTCATTTTGGAAATCATTTTTCAATCCAAAAAGCCATTACTGGAATATCCAAAATATCTACAATATATGCTAAATCTAAAAATATGTTCTCTACTTAAAAATTGAGATTCATCAATTAAAATACAAGCAGGTTTTACCTCTTGTTCTTTTTACAATGGCAATAATATCTGTTTCATCATAAATCGGAATCGCTTGTCTTCGAATTCCAATACGACTAGAAACATATCCTACTTCATCACGATCATCGATTGCACTTGTAAATAATAATACAGATTTATTTTTGTTCTTCATAATTATGAGCAACTTTTTAAAATTTCAATCGACTTTCCACTATTCATTGCACCATATTTAAAAAAATAATTGTGCCACAATTTTAACCTCCTGACACTTTTCATATACCCTTAACATCTTACGATAATATCGAAAGTTGTGCAACGAAAAACTATAAAAAAATCACTATGAACTTTTTCATATAATTCCAAACAAATTCTTATTCATTTCTTAATAAGAAAACAAGCGAATTGTATTCCTTTTTCAGTGAATTTATGCTACAATAAAAAAAGAATATTTTTTTGAAAGGATGCACATCTCGTGAATATACGTACCAAATTTGCCATTGAAGCGGGAAAATTAACTCGCTGGGCACTTCAAAACTTTTACAAATGGTGGAAGTAGCTTCCCAGGAAAAAGTAGCTCACGCTATTGATGCATATTTTTAAAACATTTATCAGACCATTATGAAGTTATTATTGTTAGTGGAACAAATGGAAAGACTTTAACGACTTCTTTAATCGTTCAATTATTAAAACAAAAAAATACCCAAATATTTTTAACGAAATCCAACTGGAGCAAATTTAACACAAGGAATTGTTTCTACTTTCTTAAATCATACTCCTGTTAAAGGTGAAAAATATTGCTGTATTAGAAAGTAGACGAAGCAACGATTAAACATATTACACCATTTATTCAACCAAAATTATTTCGTATTTTACAAATATTTTTCCGTGATCAAATGGATCGCTTTTGGTGAAATTTATACAACTTATCAATTTATGTTAGATGGTGCAAGCTTTTGCTCCTGAAGCTACGATTTCTATCAAATGGAGATGCGCCAATTTTTCAATAGCGATACTCTTCCAAATCAAGACTTTATTTTTGGATTCAATCATACAGAAGATGGTCACTATCAAGCTCATTACAATACAGATGGTATTTTTATGTCACATTGTCACTCCATTTTACAATATAATTTTATTACGTATAGTAATTTAGGAAAATACTACTGTCCGAACGGAGATTTCAAACGTCCTGATTTAGACTATGCCGTCACAGAATTAACAGAATTATCTCTGACAAAATCTTCTTTCAAAATTGATGGATTTGATTTTTCACTTCCAATTGGAGGACTTTACAATATTTATAATGCTCTAAGCGCCTATGCTGCTGCTAGATTTTTCGGTTTAACCCCTGAAGAAATCCAAGCAGGATTTGGACAAGCACAAAGAGTCTTTGGTCGTCAAGAAATCTTTACATTGGAAGACAAAGAAGTCATGATTAATTTAATTAAAAATCCAGTAGGATTTAACCAAATTGTTCAACTACTTGGCTATGAAAAAGAAGAGTTTTCACTTGCTGTCTTATTAAACGATAATTACGCAGATGGACAAGATATTAGTTGGATTTGGGATGGTGAGTTTGAAGAACTCGCAAAACTTACTCCAAAACAAACATACATTGGCGGACTTCGAGTAGACGACTTAGAAACTCGTATGGAAGTTGCAGGATTTACAACTCTTACCAAAAACAGAAAACAATGATGACTTAATTGAAAAATTAAAAATCAGTACCAACGAAAAAAATTAATATTTTAGCAACCTATACGGCATTATTACAACTCCGTAAAGACCTAGCTAAACATGGTTACTTGAAAGAGGGAATGACTTCATGAAAATCAGAATTTGTCATTTATACGGAAATTTAATGAATACTTATGGAGATAATGGAAATCTACTGATGCTCAACACCGAGCAAAAAAATTAGGCTATGAAGTCGAAACTACATTGATTAGTTTAGGTGATCGGTTCAATCCTGAAGACTTTGACATCGTCATGTTCGGCGGTGGGCAAGACTACGAACAAACCATTGTTGCCAAAGATTTACAATCTAAAAAAGACGCCTTAATTCACTTCATCGAAGACGATGGAGTTGTTTTAGGGATTTGCGGTGGCTTCCAATTATTAGGACGTTACTACATCAATGCAGCCGGTGAAAAATTAGATGGAATTGGCGCAATTGACTGCTATACAAATGGACAATTTGACCACCGATTTATCGGAGATATTACAATCTACGATGATGAAACAGGAGAAACATATGTTGGTTACGAAAACCATATCGGAAGAACCTATCTCTGCAAAGGTCTTAAACCATTAGGTACTGTTACTAGTGGAAATGGAAATAATGATGAGGACAAAAACAGAAGGGGTACATTACAGAAATGTCTTCTGCTCTTACTTCCATGGACCACTACTCGTTCGAAATCAACATCTCGCTGATCGTATGATTGAATTAGCCGCACAACGACAAATAAGTAAACAAAAAGAAACATAAAACAAAGGCTTAGAAACATTGAAATATCAACATTTCTAAGCCTTATTCATCGTAAAAAATGGAGCCGAGGGGAGTCGAACCCCTGTCCAAATATATCGACACAATCAAATCTACATTCATAGTTTATCCATTTAAAGATTCGCTACTGATTAGCTGATAAACAAGCATCATCTTAAGCTAGCCTGATCATCTCTGTTTCACTTAGACAGACGGAAAAGTGAACCGTATCCCACTAATAATGAGACCTGGACCCGAGCACATGGGCGATGCCGGACAGATCTTAGCTTGCAGGTATTAAGCTGCGAAAGCTAAAGTGTTTGTTTGTTGTTTGTCAGTTATATTTAACTGTAACGTTTTTACGTAGCCGTAACCTACGAAATGCATTGAAAGCTCAACCTATACCTGTCGAATCCGTAACGACCCCGTATATTCTTTAATACTAACAAAAATTTAACCTTCACGCAAATGTTAACTATTCACTCTATCATGAATTTATCCTAAAAAAATAAACAGTAATTCATTAATAATAATCACTCCGACAAATGAAATGACTAAAATCAACAGTGGTACACGAATATCTTCTGCTCGAAATCCCATATACACGACTAATACAAAATCAACCATCATTGTTAGCGAAAAAATTCCCATGAGTATATTTTAAAATTGATGCACAGCACTACTCCCTGTCTAACCAGTAAATTTCTACATTACCATACCATCAAAATAGTTCCTACAGTAATCAATCCGCAACCAATCAACGTTTTAATCGTCAACGTATCTTGTAAAAAGATAACTGCGAGAAATACCGTAATGACAATACTTAACTTATCAATTGCTGCTACTTCTGCTACACTTCCTAATTGCAACGCTCGATAATAACATAACCAAGATGCTCCTGTTGCCAATCCTGATAAGATTAAAAAAATCCAGCTCTTCTTACTAATCTCACTTAATCCAGTCTGTTGATTCGTTACAAACACCATCAACCATGACATCGCTACAACAACTACTGTACGAACTGCCGTTGCCAAATTAGAATTCACTCCATTAATTCCAATCTTCGCTAAAATTGATGTTAAAGCTGCAAAAAATGCCGATAATAATGCAAATACCATCCACATATTCATACCTTCTTTCCTCTAGAAACTAGAAATGACTTTTCTAAATAGTATCGTCCTGCATCATCTGGCATTCTTAACTACTTTTTAGAAAAGTCATTTTTCTTATTTATTTTTCAAATAATGTCATTGGTAATAATGAGAATTCACGCTCTACCGCTTCTTTTCTCAACGCAAAATGACTTGTTTGATTTAATGCTTTCAAATGATATTGTCCATTTGAATATTCCACAATATTTAAAGGAAGAATTATCAATCATATCTGATAATTTAAAATCAGGAATTAATTCATGTAAAAATATTACGAATCGTCATTCCATGACTAACAATTAAAATATGTTGATTCGTATCACGATGTTTATCGATCACTTTTAATCAACCCTTGTTCTACACGAGTCCAAAACTCCATAAAGTTTTCTCCAATATGGTCTGGATCCATTGCTTTAATTTGATTCATCTCTTCAATTACATTTCTACCATCGTTTTGATCAAAGGTACGCTGTAATGTTTTATACAAATTCGTCCAAACTTCTGTTGCATTTTGTCCTTCTAAACTTCCAAAACAAACTTCACGAAATTCTGGCATCATTTGTAAGCTTAATTGATCTCTTAAAGGATGATCTCTTAATACTAATTGAGCTGTTTCAATCGTTCTTCTTAAATCACTTGTATACACTGCGTGAAATGGAATATCTCTCATTCCTAATCCAGAACGGATGGCATCTAATCTACCTTCTTTTGTTAATGGAGTATCTGCCCATCCTTGAATTTTATTGTATCGATTAAAAACTGTCTCACCATGTCTCATGAAATATAATGTAACGCCTTTATCTGCCATGATATTTCCTCCTCAAATCATTTGCTACTACCATTGTACTCAATTTTACTCAAAAAATCATATATTTAAGATGAAAGTTTTGAAAAATCCCAAATATCTGTTGCTAGACCTTCATAAAATTCCGGTTCGTGGCAAACCATTAAAATACTACCCTTATATTCTTTTAAGGCACGTTTTAATTCGTCCTTAGCATCCACATCTAAGTGGTTCGTTGGTTCGTCTAACACTAATACATTTCGATTCATCATTCATTAATTTACAGAAACGAACTTTTTGCTTGTTCTCCCCCGCTTAGTACTTGAATTTGACTTTCAATATGCTTACTTGTTAATCCACAACGAGCTAATGCCGCACGAACTTCTGGTTGAGTCATCGATGGGAATGTATCCCAAATTTCTTCCAAGGCTGTTTTACGATTTCCTTGAGGAGTTTCTTGTTCAAAATATCCTAAATCAATATAGTCCCCACGAACAACTTTTCCTTCTAATGGCTTAATAATACCTAATAAGCTCTTTAATAAAGTAGTTTTCCCGATACCATTTGCTCCAACAATCGCAATCTTTTGTCCACGTTCCATTTCTAAATTCAATAAACCTGTTAAAGCACGGTCGTATCCAATGACTAATCCTTCTGTTTGGAAAATATAACGTCCAGGAGCACGAGAAGTTTTGAACTCAAATTTAGGTTTTGGTTTTTCACCCGCTAGCTCAATCACTTCCATTTTATCTAATTTCTTCTGACGTGACATTGCCATATTACGAGTAGCTACACGAGCTTTATTTCGATTTACAAAGTCTTTCAAATCTGCAATCTCTTTTTGTTGACGATTATAAGCCGCTTCTAATTGAGATTTCTTCATCGCATACACTTCTTGGAATTGATCATAATCTCCCACATAACGACTTAATTCTTGATTATCCATATGGTAAATTAAGTTGACAACACTATTTAAAAATGAAATATCATGCGAAATTAAAATAAACGCATTTTTCGTACTCTTGTAAATAACGTTTTTAACCATTCAATATGTTCCACATCTAAGTAGTTCGTTGGTTCGTCTAATAATAAAATATCTGGCTTTTCTAATAATAATTTTGCAAGTAAAATTTTCGTGCGTTGTCCACCACTTAATTCACTGACATCACTATCCATACCAAATGCTACAACACCCAACGCACGAGCCACTTCATCGATTTTTGCATCTAAAATATAAAAATCATGACTATCTAAACGCTCTTGAATTTCTCCAACTTCTTCTAACATTGCATTCATAGAAGATTCATCTGCATCGCCCATTGCCATATATAATTCATTCATACGAGCTTCTGCAACAAATAAATCATCAAATGCTTTACGTAATACTTCTCGAACGGTCATTCCTTTTTCCAAAACCGTATGTTGATCTAAATAACCTACTTTTACATTTTTAGACCATTCGATTTTTCCTTCATCTGGTTGAAGTTTCCCCGTTACAATATTCATAAAAGTGGACTTACCTTCACCATTCGCTCCGACTAATCCAATATGTTCCCCTTTTAATAAACGGAAACTGACATCATTAAAAATTGCACGTTCCCCAAATCCATGGGTTAATTTTTCTACATTTAAAATACTCATTGATTTTCTCCTTCAAATTTCTCTGGGTCATTGTATCATATTTGCAAGAGGAATATCAAAGTATAGATGGAAAATAAAAGAACAAAAATAATAAAGAGGTAACACTCTCCTATTATTCTTTGAATATTACAGTTTAACTTCCACTTCTATTCATAATTACTAAACTTTAATTGATACATAAATTTTAATAGCATTATCTACCGAAAAACCATATTTTTCAAACAACAATTCTCCAGCCCCTGACAACTAAAGTATCAATTGTCAATGCTTTTCCCATTCATCCCAATATATTTGCCCCATCAAAACTTGAAGCTGCCTCAATTACCATTCTCTTTTTATAGCAGTAGGAAGTATTTTTTTCTTTATAATCTAATGATTGTTCATCAAATATGTTTTTGAGATGGCATAGAAACTACTCGTACATATATTTCTTCTTTTTTCAAGTTCTTTTTGTGCTTCCAGAGCTAATGCCACTTCTGAACCTGTAGCAATAATAATCCCGTCTATTTCTCCTTTAGCTTCTGAAATTATATATGCTCCTTTATTTATCCCATCTTCTGCAAACTCATTTGTCCCAAGTAATACAGGTAAATTTTGTCTCGTCAATACTAACATTGTAGGACGCTTTGTTTCATATAAGGCTCTTTTCCATGCCGCATTTGTTTCATTACCATCTGCAGGTCTTATCACATTTATATTCGGCATAGAACGAACGGAAGCTAATTGCTCAATCGGTTCATGAGTAGGTCCATCTTCTCCCACCGCAATAGAATCATGTGTCATAACATACACTACTGGTAATCCCTGCATAGCTGCCATTCTTATTGCAGGAAGTAAGTAATTTGAAAATACAAAGAATGTTCCACCATAAATTCGAGTTCCTCCATGGAGTGCAATTCCATTCATAATTGCTCCCATTGCAAACTCTCGTACACCAAACCAGATATTCCTTCCAATATAGTTATTAAATTCAAAGTCTGATTCAGTATCTATCATTGTTTTATTTGATGATGATAAATCAGCAGTCACTCCCCAAAATTCAGAAACTTGATTAGAAATTTGTTGGATAGCTTTTTTGACTAGAAACTCTACTAGCCATTGATGTACCCTAATTTATGAGGTTCCAATTCAATTTTAATTTCTCTATTTTTCAAAAGAAAAGCAGATATTCTTTTTGCTAATTCTGGATATTTTTCCTGATATTCTTCAAACATTTTATTCCATAATAATTCTGCTTTTCTCCACGTTGTTTTATACCTAACTCAAAACATTCTACCACTTCTTTAGGGAACATCAAATTCAGAATAATTATAGTCATATACTCTTTTTATATGTTCAACTCCTTCTTTTCCCAAAGGAGCGCCATGCACTGCAGAAGTCCCCTCTTTAACTGCGCCATAACCTATAATCGTTTTCACTTCAATAAGCGAAGGCTTATTATCTTCTTTTTAGCAAGGTTGATAGCTTTATCTATTTCTTGCAAATTATTACCATCTTCTACTAAAAGATAATGCCAACCACTCGCTTCAAATTTTGATTTGATATCATCTGTAAAAGTTTTCTAAGTAGGACCATCTAAAGATATATTATTCGAATCGTATAGAAGAATCAGTTTCCCTAATTTAAGATGTCCAGCTAAACTAATAGCCTCTTGCGCTACCCCTTCCATTAAACATCCATCTCCATGCAGCGCAAATGTATAATGATTTACAATTTCAAAATTATCTTTATTATATTTAGCCGCTAGATGTTTTTCTGCCATAGCCATTCCAACTGCATTTGCAATCCCTTGACCTAAAAGGTCCCGTTGTTGCTTCAACACCATCTGTATGATTGACCTCTGGATGCCCAGGAGTTTTTGAACCTAATTTACGAAATTCTTTTAAATCATCTATACTAACATCATATCCTGATAAATGTAACAGACTATAAAGGTGCAGAACCATGCCCTGCTGACAGAATAAATCTATCTCTATTAGTCCAATTACGACTTGTCTTAGGATTTACGTTTAGTATTTTTATTCCATAGCACATATGCCATAGGTGCTGCACCAAGTGGAAGCCCAGGATGTCCTGAATTAGCTTTTTCTATTGATTCTGCTGAAAGAACTCTGAGTGTATTAACTGCTAAACTATCTTTTAAATCAAACCCCATTTAATATACCTTCTTTGCATTAAATTTAACTATTCTTCAAACAATAAAATATGTCGTCATTTTCTTTGTAAAAATGTCCCATAAAGGGACATTCTTTTTATAATAATATTCTTGATTCTTGTTGTAACACCTTTTAAATTGTAACATTCAGCATAATCACAGATTGGACGTTTAATATGATCGATCACATAACGTTTTCCATCAATATTGTGCTTATTTAGATTTGAATATAATTTTTCAATTTCCGATTTAACTTCAGAATCATTAAATGTATAATGTCCAGCAATATCTAAAATTTCTTGTTGTAACGATTTATCTCCATTAAGAATTTCTTGGACGGTAAGATTTACTTGTTCTCCAACCATCCATTTTCTCCAACGTTCACTTTCAATTGCTTTGACTAATAGAACTTCTGCAATTTTAGAAGGTTCCTTTACTAATCCATACTCTACTAGTTTTTGTTCCACTTTAGCTAAGTTCAAGTACGCACGAGTTTCTTCTGTTCCATATTGTGGTGCAACATTAGTTGCTGTAATAGATGAAGGAATATGCTCTAATAAGGTTACATCATCTAAATAATCCCCATTATGTTCTTTTTAAGCCAACTCCATATTTTTTTAGCCATTTGAGCTAAATCATATGCCATTTTAAAATTAAAATGTCCTACTTGTTCCGTTTTACGAGTTAATGTTCCTGTTTGACCAACAATAAAAGTAGGCATTGGTAATCCTTTGTCTTCTAATTCCACTTTTAATCTATTAATAAATGTTTCATATGTTTCAGTTGAAGTTAATCCCCCATTAGTTTCCTCTGTACCAACTTCATATCCAATAACCGGAAGATTACGAGACTTACGTTCTTTTTCGCAAAACTCAATTAACTCAACTGTTCTTTCTATAACAGTATCTAAAGGAATCACTTTACCAATTTCAAAAGGATGCTTTCGTAGGATCGATCATTAATAAATCAAAACCTGCTTCAATATCTCCAATATATGATTGTTTACCTAAATTCATGGCTTCTTCCGTTGGTAAATGGTCATTTCTTTCTTTATCTCTTTGCCAAGGTCCTCCATGATCTCGACATAAATAATACATATTATCATAACCAATTTCATCCGCTACTTCTTTCACAGCTTGAGCAAAAGTAAATTGATTCCAACCATTTACATATCCTCCGCCTAATTCATCTAAATCTACCTGATTTCTACTAGCAATAAACATTACTGGATAATCATCTTCTTTAGACAATTCTAACGTTGCTTGAACACAATTTTTAGACATTGGTCCAATTCCTAATAACGTTGCTGATTCCCCTGTTTTTTGTAACTCTAACAATCCATTTACAACATTTTTAATTGAAAGTTTACTCATAATTATTACCTCTTCTCTTTTTATTTCATTAATTCTTCTTCAGATAAATTTGGTTTTTTGTAAAATGTAGAATGGCTACAGAAACCAAAGTACCAATTAACATTGCAACAACATACCATAATTTTTCCATTTACTACCGGAAGAATAATTAAACCTCCGTGTGGAACTAAAAGCTTCAACATTATTTATCATCCCTAATGCTCCACCAACAGCGCTACCAATAATAATTGCCGGTAATACACGCTTCATATCTTTAACTGCAAACGGAATTGCTCCTTCAGTAATTCCTATTAAGCCCATAAACAAAGCTGACATTCCTAAATCTTTATCTTCTTTAGTATATTTTTCTATCAATAATAGTTGAAATTGCCATAGCAAGTGGTGGGATAGCAACTGCAATACGGTGAGCACCATTTGGTGAATAAATACCTTCTGCCATTAAAGCTAGGGTAAAAGCTGTTTGCAGTCTTATTAATTGGTCCTCCCATATCAATAGCAGTCATAGCACCAATAATTAATCCTAAAAGAATTGTTGAACCACCTTGCATTGTACTTAATGTGTTAACTAGCCAATTCATTTGCAGCACCGATTGGAACTGAAATAACATAAATATAAAACATACCTAACGTAAATACTGATAAAAATCGGAATAATAATAATTGGCATTAAAGTTCTAATAGTATTATTAACTTTCCAAGTTTTACACCATTTTACAAAATAACCAGCTAACACACCTAATAACATTGCACCTAGGAACCCTGTTTTTACTTTTGCCTCCCCTATTGGATTATTAGCAATATAACCTAAAACCATACCAGGAGCTAAACCTGGTTTTCCTGCAATAGAATATGCAATGTACCCTGCTAAAATAGGAATCATTACTGAAAATGCCCCAACACCAATATCAAGCATATTCTTCATAAATTGATTGGTTGTTTCCATTCCTCCATCTCCTGGTTTCCCTGTTGCAAGAGATAAAGCAATAAACACCCCACCTGCAACAACTGCAGGCAACATATACGAAACACCTGTATTAAAAGCTTTTTGTAGTTCCTTCATAACTTTATAATCCATGATAAATTCCTCCATTAAATAGACTCAATCTGATCGATTATTGCTCCTGGATTTCTAATTGCCTCTCCTGGTTCAATGTATAATACCTTTCCAGCATTTTCCTTTTCTTCAAATCGATCTTGACCTTCAATTTCTACAGCAATCGCTAAGATAACAACATCAGCTTCATCAATAATATCTTGTTCTAGTTCATTTTCAATCCCCATTCCACCTTGCGTTTCAACATGTACTTCATATCCACGTTTTAAACACTCTTTTTCAATTGCTTCTTGAGCCATATACGTATGTGCAATCCCTGTAGGGACAAGCAGTTACTGCTACAATTTTCATAATTATTCCTCCTTTTTGTTCCTATATTTCTATCGAATTTAATAATTCATATATTTGTTCTGCATCAGAAAAAGTCTTTAACTTCTCTCTAAAATGCTCATCTAATAATTTTTTTACTAACCTCAGATATAAATTTTAAGTGTAATTTTTCATTTCCAGTTGCAGGTACTCCTATTTGAAAAATTAATTGTACATCGTCCTCATAACCATCAGTCCATTTTAAATTTACTTTTTCGTTCTTAAAAAGGCAATAAAAGGTTGTAATACAGTATTTGATTTTCCATGTGGAATTGCAATATCATATCCAATTGCGGTTGGAATTTCGTATTCTCTTTCCATAACTGCTTCATAAAATGTATTTTCATCATCAATATAATGATTCTCTTTTAATTTGTTCGCAATAAATTTAATGATTTGTTCTTTATCAACCTTAGATTCATCTAAAAAGATTAAATTTCTATTTATAATTTTATTTTTCTTCCATAAAGTATATCCTCAACCTCCTTACTCGTTTTTACTTGTCTCAATTGTGTTAATATTTGTTCATCACTAATAAGATTATATATATTAGAAATAATTTGTTTTTGTTAAATGAATATCTTCTTGAGCAATTCCTATCATAAATACTAAATTTATCTTATAATCTTTCCACTGAATCTTCTTATCTAGCTTTACAATAGTAATAAAACTCTTTCTCACATCCTTCGTTTTTCCATGAGGAACAGCAACACCTATCAGTAAATCAGTCCTCCTAAAACTTCACGTTCTGATAGACTAGTGAGGAAAAATCATTTACATAACCTTTTTCAATCAACTTTTTCCCCTGTCATTTGAAATAGATTCTCCCGATTATTAATCGTCTCGTTAACAAATATCAAATCTTGTTTAATATATTCTCTCAAACAGTCAAAATTGGCTTTCTTCTTATTTAATGATTTATTTTTATTAAACAAAATTTTTTTAAATCATCATCACTTATTAACGGTGAAACAAGGTATGCATTCTTAAGTTTTTTTGGTAACTTTACTGTGCTTATTATTAAATCATAAGAATTTAAATCGAGCTCAAAAAGCTTCAGATATTGAAGCTATCTCAATCCTATCAAAAGATGGTGATACTGTTTTAATTTTATTTATTAAAAGTTCAGAAGTTACAATACCTGTTGGACATATAACGAGAATTTTTCTTCCCTTCTTTAATTTTTCAATAGAAAGTTGGAAATATAAAGTTAAAAATGCATTTTCATCTTCATTTATTTTTACTTATATTTTTGAGGTAATATTTCTTCTAAAATTAACCATAGAATATTATATGTTATTGAATATTCTAATTTAATCTGCTCTGAAAAAAAGGATTTTTACTACGGTTTGATATTTTTAACCTTGAAAGCATAGCAGGTATATGTTGCTGTAACTGTTTTAACAAGATATCATCTTTAAAAAGTCAATATTCATAGCTTTAGAAACTTGTTTTTACTAAATAATTAATAAAATTATTATCTACTTTTTCTTGAGGTAATTTTTCAAATCTATAATTCAACAAAAAGTAATGATAAATATTGAACATCTTCATTAGTATAGTTAAAAATTCAATCGTAATGATGCTTTATGCAATATTTTTACAGCACTATCTATATAGAAAAGAGTGTTGAAAATAATCCACTGAATTTTTCAAAGCAAATTAATATGTCTGTCATTTTTAATTGGTACACCAATACGATTAAATATCTAAGAAAATATTCTATATACGCATCAGAAATAGCGTTTACATTTTTCTTTACAAAGCTATAAAGTATACTATTACAAACAAATACAACATCCCTTGAATAATATTCTGCTAGTGAAATCAACTTATTATTGTCATCTAAACTTCTATCTTCGACTTCAGAAATGATAAATGAATTAAAATTAACCATAACTTTAATCATTTCCTCCGTACTACATTTATCTAGTCGAGTACCCAAGTGATTGCTTACCAAATTGACATTAGTATCTCTAAATAAAATATTTGAAATCACTCGTATATCATTTTTGAATTGATGTCGTACTTGTAAAATACTCCTCTGCCAATCCAAAAGAAAGTTATACTTTGTTGATCAAAAATAATTTTCTTCATAATTTCAATTCAGCGATTTTTAATATTATCAATTTCAAAATCAGATATATCATAGTCTTGGTTTAGTTCTGTTAATCTTATTCCTAGACCTCTTTTTCTATCTATTTTAAAACCTTCACTTTCTATAACTTTCAATTCCGTATGAAGAGTTCTCTCTGATACTCCTAAACAATTAGCAACTCGTGCCACAGTCTGATAAGTTTCTAAATTACTTAGTATTTTCAACTAATTTCAGCTGCCTCTTAGTTAACATCAGTACACCTCTTTTTCATAAACTCAATAGCTATATCATTTATATTTAAAATTATATTCCAGGATTTTTCCGTGTAAATGACAAAAAAATTGCAGAAACTTTCTGCAATTTAATGTATGCTTTATTCATTAAATAATATATTCCATTTAATAAAGAAGAAATTTAAAAGAGTATTTTTACAAAAATACCACCACACAGATTTCCATATATAATTTATATTATTAGTTTGTATCCATTTAAATAAGCCTTTTTCCATTTCAACGAGAAAAAAAGCCCTACAGATTTTTTCCGTTAAGGCTTTGTTATTTCGTTTATAGATATTTTTAATCATCTATCCTCTTTTGTAGTATTTTTAATTTTTTTCTTGTCCTACTTTTAACATTTCCTTTTCAACCTGATTCCACTTCCCAAATAACACCTCTTGTAGAACAGTTGCTGCTGAAATTGTATCTTCTCTTGAATCAAAAATACAATTTCTATCTCTTTGATAAAAATGATATTTCCTTGAAACTCTTTTTTGTTTAATACGATGAATTGTTGTCTTACCAGCTCCACTTTGACCACCCAGTAAAATTACTATTAGATTTTTAGTGGATTACTTACCTCTTATCAACGATCGTATATTGCGTTTCAGTACAAGTTGAAATTCTTCCGTATACTCTTCAATATCATTTCTCTGTGATGTTTTATTATACGTTCAATACCATCCAAGTACCCAACATAACGCTCTAATTCTTCAAAACTATTCACTAAATAAATATTTGTATGAATTAAATCAGATAAATCATCACTAATGACAACCCAAGGATTACTTTCATCATCAACCTCTATTCTTTGAATATTTTTGATAATGATAAAGACGTGCTAATAAATTCGCTTCACGCTCTTTTACAATTTCAATTTTTAAAGTCAATTTATACTTTTCCATAGGACTTAACATTTTTTTCTTCTCCTACATCATCGACATAAGAGACATTTAACTTCTGGCAAATTTTATCAATTAGTTCAATAGAGATAGAACTTGTTCCATTTTCGTAACGACTTAAACTATTGCGAGAAACTCCAATCAATTTTGCAAATTCAGGTTGCGTTAACTGATTTTTCTTTCGTAATGCTTTTTATATTTTTTTCCAATCATAATTACACCCCCTATCCGATAAAATCATCATAGCACTTTTAAAAAAATAAAACGCACCAATTTTGGTGCGTTTTTCCCCTCAATTATATCTTCCCTTACGCAAATTGCGCATGATACAAACCAGCGTAAATGCCGTTTTTCTTCAATAATTCCTCATGCGTACCATCTTCTACTAAACCATCTTCTGTTACTACAATAATGCGGTCTGCATGTTGAATAGTTGCTAATCGGTGTGCAATAATAAAAGTCGTTCTTCCTTTTGCAAGTTCATCAAAGGATTGTTGGATAAATTTCTCCGTTTGCGTATCTAATGCACTTGTCGCTTCATCTAAAATTAAAATCGAAGGATTTTTTAAGAAAATACGGGCAATTGATAAGCGTTGTTTTTGTCCACCGGATAGTTTTACTCCACGTTCTCCGATTTGAGTATCCAATCCGAACTCTAAATCATCGACAACTTCTCTTAATTTCGAACGCTCAATTGCTTCTTCTACTTCTTCATCTGTTGCATCTAATCGTCCATAAAGTACATTTTCACGAATCGTTCCATTAAATAAAAAAATACATCTTGTTGAACAACTCCAATTTGTCGTCTTAACGATTGCATTGTAAAATTTTGAATATTTTGCCCATCGATTAAAATTTCTCCCTCTTGTAATTCATAAAAACGAGGTAATAAATTCACTAATGTTGTTTTTCCTACACCAGAAGGGCCTACAAACGCAACGGTTTCTCCCTTCTTCACATCCATTGAAACATGTTCCAAGACTGCTTTATTCTCTTCATATCCAAAGCTGACATTACGATAAGAAATATCTCCTTTAAAATGAGGGGCTTCGATTGCATCAGGTCGATCTTGAATATCCGGTTCGATAGCCATTAATTCTTGATAACGACGGAATCCTGCAACTCCTTTTGGATATAATTCAATCATCGAATTCATTTTATCAATCGGTCGAACAAAGACATTTGCTAGTAAAATATAACCCACTAATTCACCCGCAGTCAGTTGTCCTGTAACGGTAAAATACGAACCTATCATTAACGTAAATAAATTAATACTACGCATTAATAAATAATTAAACGAACTACTTGAACCCATTGTTTTATAAAACTGAATTTTATTCGTACGATATTCTTGAATTAATTCTTCAAATAATTGTTGTTCATGTTCTTCATTGGCAAAAAGCTTTTACCACTCGCATGCCACTTAAAACATTTTTCTAAACCAGCAGAATAATGAGCTAGTCCTTTTATAAATTTGACGATTAATTGCTGACATCTTACGATTGAAAACCGCTAAAAGCAATCGCTAAAAAGGGAACAAATACAATTGTCCATAAAGCTAAAGTTGGTTGAACTTGATACATCAATAAAAATGAACCAATTAACGTCATAATAGCGATAAATAATTCTTCAGGGCCATGATGTGCTAATTCACTAATATCAAATAAATCACTTGATAAACGGCTTAATAATTCACCGATTTTCATATTATCAAAAAAATGAAAATGATTGTTTTTGGATATGCGCAAATAAATTTCTTCTCATATCCGTTTCTATATTAATTCCTAATAAATGCCCGAATGATACGACAATATAATTTTAAAACGGTAGAAGTCGCATATAGAAGCACTAAACTAAATCCTACTACAAGGATAATTCCAACATTTTGTTGTGGTAACACTTCATCAATCACACGATGAACCATTACCGGAAAGGCTAATTCTAAAATTGCCACTATCACCGCACAAGTAAAATCTAATAAAAATAATTTTTCGATACGGTTTATAATATTTAATAAATTCTTTCAACATGTACTAATTCTCTCCTTTTGCATAATGCATGCTACTCCAGTCTTTCCATTTATAAACGAAATGTCCATATAAAACCGTTAAAGCATTCGAAAGTAACATCGCAATCCAAATACCTGTAGCTCCTAACTCTGTTAAGCTTCCTAAAATCCAAATAATTGGTAAACGAGCTACCCATAAACGTCCAATCGACATATTCATTGAATATTTTGTTGCACTACAACCTTGGAAAAAGCCACTATACGCAGAAAACATCCCCATAAAGAAGATAATGAATGCTGTGTAATATAAATATTCAACCGCACTATTCCAAAGAATTGTGTCCGTTACATCTTTAATAAAAAAATATGAAGTAACGCATCTTGCCACATAAAAATAGCGACACTTCCAAGTCCAGAAATAAGCAACACCCAAATCAATGCTCGTTTGAAAATCGCATGAGCTCGTTCAAATAATCCAGCACCCATATTTTGACCAATGATGGCTGTTAAAGCAGATCCAATTCCCATTTGTGGTTGCGTTAAAATATCTGAAATACGATTGACCATAGAATAAGCTGCAAGAACAGAAGTCCCATATGACTGAATTAATCCATTTAATACGGTAAAACCAAAATGCAGCTCCCCCATATCCAAATGCAGAAGGCCATGCTACTTGTAAAATCTTACGAATAACAGATGCATCATAATCTACTTCATACAATGGAACATGAATAATAGACTCTCTTCTAGTTGCCATAATCGCTAAAATCAATAATATAATTTTTGCAATCACCGTTGCCCAAGCAGCTCCTTCAATCCCTGCATTTAATCCAGGAATTTGTGTAAAAGGAATTGTTGCAAAAATAAATATCGGATCTAATAGGACATTCGTGATAGATGAAATCGTACTTACAACCGTAATTACTCTTGTTCTACCTTGCGCATTCAGCAATGCTTGATATCCAAAATAGGCAAAATCAAAAAATAATCCAATAAAATTGATTTTTAAATACGAAGTCGACTTCTCATAAAAGACGCCACTAGCTCCCATCCATTCTACAAATTGACCAGCAAAAATATAGCCAATCGTTGATAATAGAAAGCCAAAAACAAACGTTAACGCCATCGTATTCCAAGTATATTTCTTCGCTAATTTTTAAATCATTTGCTCCAAAATATTGCGCAATGAGAGCCGTTGCTCCAACACTAATTCCCAAGCCTATTGAGATAAATAAAAAATTTAACGGCCAAATAAACGCAGTCGCCGCAAAATCTTCAGCAGACAACTGAGCTACATACAATCCATCCGTTAAATTATATAAAGTTCGAATTAAATTATTAATCATTAAAGGAGTGGCAATCGTCAAAATAACTCGATTAATATTTCCACTCGTTATAAAAATTTTTTGTATTCTGTTTCTCCATTTTAATCACCTTTAACAGTATACAAGATTTTTGAACTATTAAGGTAGTGTTATGGTATTTCTATAAAATATAGATTGGATGAATACAAAAATAAAAGAAATGGATTTTTATAGTAGTAGCACATTAGTAGCCACCAGGTGGCTACTAATGTTAGGAAAATTTGAGACCTAGGCTCAAATTTTAGCCATGAAACCGCAGGTTTGCTGGCGTCCTTTGCTACTATTAAAAAAATCAATTTCTCTTCTGCTCAGAAAAAGGCCAAGCTTCGCTTGACCTTTCCAATTACTTTTCTCGAAATTACTTTTTAGTTTCTTTGAAAAACAACGTGTTTACGTAATTTTTGGAGAATATTTTTAATTCTAAACGTTCTGGGTTGTTACGTTTGTTTTTGCTTGTTAAGTATAAACGTTCACCTGTTTCAGCACATTCTAATAAAATGTTGATACGCATGAATGACACCTCTCATTTCCAAATAGATTCAATAACTCATCGATTTTTTTACGATTTGCCTGTTTATAATAACAAAATCCTAGACACTTGTCAATGGCTGTTGCTACAAATTCGATATATTTTTCTTTAAGAAAAACTCCCATTTCTCAAATATGTGAATTTCTATTTCGAAACAAACAATTCTATTATTCCGCCAATTTTTCCTTAATACTTTCCACATAGTGATATGTTTCATTTCCTGCAATTCCACCATCACCGACAGCAGTTGTAATTTGTCTTAAATGTTTTTGACGCACATCCCCTACTGCATAAATCCCAGGGATACTTGTTTCCATTTTTTTCATTTGTGACAATCCAGCCTTCTTCATTTGTAATACCTAAGTCTTTGAATGGATCTGTCAATGGTAATAATCCCACATAAATAAATACTCCCGCAGCTTCCACTTGAGAAAGTTCCTGAGTTTGAGTATCTCTCAATGTCACATGAGTCACTTTTTGTCCATCTCCTGAAATTTCTTCTACTACTTTATTCCATGAAAATTCCATTTTTTCATTCGCAAATGCTCGATCTTGTAAAATCTTTTGTGCACGTAAAGCATCTCTACGGTGAACAATCGTCACTTTATTGGCAAATTGTGTTAAATAAGTTCCTTCTTCTACGGCAGAGTCTCCTCCACCAATGACTAATAAATCACTTCCTTTGAAGAAAGCTCCGTCACACACTGCACAATATGAAACGCCTCTACCAGCATATTCCTCTTCACCAGGAACTCCTAATTTACGGTGATAAGAACCAGTCGCAATCACTACTGCATAAGCAGCATAAGATTTCTTACCAGCATGGACAATACGTAAATCTCCATCCACTTCAATGCCACTTACATTGCCATAAGCATATTCTGCACCAAATTGCATTGCACCTTTATACATATTATCTGCTAAATCTGGTCCACTAATATTTGAAAATCCTGGGTAATTTTCTACATCAGACGTATTTAATAACTCTCCTCCAGGAACTCCTTTTTCTAAAATTAATGTTTTTAAGTTCGCACGTGAAGCATACAAAGCTGCTGTCATTCCTCCAGGACCTGAACCAATAATAATCACATCATAAATTGTTCTTTCTTCCATCGTTGAATCTCCTTTACCTTCAGTTATAAAAGAAGACTGAACAAAAACTACTGCTTTATTGCAATTTTTGTTTGTTCAGTCTTTTAATGTCTATTCTATTTTATTCTTTTTCAGTTGATTCAACAACTTTATTGCTTGAAGATTCTCCTTCTAAACGATGGGCTAAATCAATAATATACTCTTTTAGTTCGTCCTTAATTTCTGGATGCTCTAATCCGAACTCAATACTTGTAGTCATATAACCTAGTTTATTTCCCACATCATATCTTGTTCCTTCAAATTTCTTCGCAAATACACGTTGTGTTTGGTTTAATGTATCAATCGCGTCTGTTAATTGAATTTCTCCACCTGCTCCTGGTTCTTGTTTTTCTAAAATATCAAAATTTCAGGAGTTAATAAGTAACGACCAATAATCGCTAAATTACTTGGTGCATCTTCTGGTTTTGGTTTTTTCCACAAAGTGACGAACATTATACATATTATTTGCTACTTCACTTTCTGGTTCGATAATTCCATACTTATTCGTATCTTCCATTGGAATTTCCATTACTGCAATATTTGAAGCATGAGTTTTTTCATACCCTTCAATTAATTGTCTTGTTAATGGAATTTCTGCTTTAACAATATCATCTCCAAGCATTACAACAAATGGTTCTCCACCGACGAATGCTTTTGCTTGTAGTACCGCATCACCAAGTCCTTTAGGATAAGATTGACGAACAAAATACAATTTCATTCCTGTTGTTTCCTGAACCAATTCTAGCAATTCGGTTTTTCCTTTTGCTTCTAAATTTGATTCTAATTCTATATTAGAATCAAAAATGGTCTTCAATCGGACGTTTACTTTTTACCCGTAACAATTAAAATTTCTTCAATACCTGAAGCTAATGCTTCTTCTACAATATATTGAATCGTTGGTTTATCGACAATTGGCAACATTTCTTTTGCCATCGCTTTTTGTTGCAGGCAATAATCGTGTTCCTAGACCAGCCGCTGGAATAACTGCTTTTTTTACTCGTTTCATTGTAAAACCCTCCATTTGTTCTTGATGTGATTTTTAAGGATACTTCTGATTTTCTTTCTCTTTCCATCAATTGTAAAACTTCTGTTTTAATATTTTTCCCATTATATAAAATATTATACACAGCATTTGTAATCGGCATTTCAATTCCTTTTTCTTGAGCTAATTTATAAGCTGCTTTACATGTTTCAACACCTTCAACAACCATTCCCATATTGGCTAAAATATCGTCTAAAGATTTCCCTTGGCCTAATTGATCTCCTGCACGCCAGTTTCTTGAATGAATACTTGTACAAGTTACAATTAAATCCCTACTCCACTTAACCCAATAAACGTTAAAGGATCCGCTCCAAAAGCAATTCCTAAGCGACTGATTTCCGCTAATCCACGAGTCATTAAAGCAGCCTTAGCATTATCTCCATAGCCTAAACCATGTAAGGCACCTGCTCCTACCGCGATAACATTTTTCAATGCTGCTCCTAATTCAACACCAATAACATCCGTATTCGTATACACTCTGAAATAAGAATTGCTAAATAATTGTTGAACAACTTTTGCAGAAGATAATTCAGTACACGCAGCAGTAATTGTTGTTAAATCTTTTTTAGCAACTTCTTCCGCATGACTTGGCCCAGAAAGTACGACAATATCTTCATACTTTTCTTCAGGTAATTCTTGTTTTAAAATTTCAGAAATTCTCAAATAACTTTCTTGTTCCAACCCTTTACTCGCATGAATAATTACAGGATTGCCTTCTAATAAAGGAGCCACTTGTTTAGCGACTAAACGAATAACCTTAGTTGGAAGCACGAATAAAACGGCATTTGCCCCTGATAGTGCTTTTTCTAAATCTGTTGTTGCATAAATTTCTTCATTAAGAATAACTTCTGGTAAATATTGATGATTTGTATGGTTCATATTAATTTCCTCAATTTGAGAATCATTATTTCCCCATAAACATACATCATGACCATTATCTTTTAAAACCATAGCCAATGCTGTTCCCCAAGAACCTGCTCCTAAAATTGCAATTTTTTGTTTCATAAACTGACTCCTTTAAATCCATAAATCCGATGATTTTGGATCATCAACGGATACATAAGTAGGTCTCTGTGGATGATTTTTTCTTTGCATCCATACCCATATGATGGCTCCAATCACTAAGATTAAAGATAATGCTTGAGAAATACGGATTACTCCAAATAGCCATAAACTATCTGTACGCATTCCTTCAATTACAAAACGACCACATCCATACCAAATCAGATAAGTCGCTGCAATTTCCCCAACTTTAATAGGAGCTTTCTTCCTTAAAATGACTAATAAAACAACTCCTAAAGCAGACCATAAAGATTCATATAAAAAAAGTTGGATGATAATAAACGCCATTAATATTCATTTGATCGATAATAAAACTTGGCAAATGAAGATTTTCTAGAAATTGTCTTGTAACTTCTGCTCCATGAGCTTCCTGATTCGTGAAATTCCCCCAACGTCCAATTGACTGCGCTAATAAGACAACAGGCGCTAAAATATCTAATAACAAAGTAAAGGAAACTTCTTCTTTTTACAAAACCAATATGTTGTCAATGCTCCTGCAATTAATCCACCATAAATGGCAATTCCGCCTTCCCAAATTTTAATAATATCAATTGGGTTAGCAATATAATGTTTCCATTCAAACAAAAACATAATAAAATCTTGCTCCTAAAAAGGCTAATGGAATGGCCCAAAATACTAAATCAACTACAAAATCTTTACGAAATCCTTTTTTAGTTGCTTCTCTATCTGCTAGAGTAGCTGCAATATAAATGGCAGAAGCAATAATGATGCCATACCAACGAACTTGTAAACCACCAATTTCGATGGCTATAGGATTAATCGTTTGAAGTAAAAATTCATTCATACAATCGCCTCCTATTGTTCGCTGTTTTCAGCGATTAACTGCTCTAAACGTTCTGTGAATGTTTTTGTAGCATCAAATCCCATTTTTTCGCACGGAAGTTCATCGCAGCAACTTCCAAAATAATAGAAACATTTCGACCAGTTTTCACAGGAATTCTCATTTTTGGAATACTTACTCCCATCACTTCAGTCGTTTCAACTGCTCTTCCTAAACGGTCATATTGTTTATCTGGTGTCCAATTTTCTAAATGAACTAATAAATCTACTTGTTTCGTATCTAAAATAGCTCCTGCACCAAATAATGTCATTACATCAACAATTCCGATTCCACGAATTTCAATTAAGTTATTTAAAATTTCTGGAGCTTCACCAACAAGGGTTAATTCATCATGTTGATACAATTCAACACGATCATCTGCTACTAGACGGTGACCTTTTTGAACTAATTCTAAGGCTGTTTCAGATTTACCAACGCCACTTTCTCCAGTAATCAACATTCCAATTCCGTATACATCTACTAATACACCATGCATTGATGTACGAGGAGCTAATCGACTTTCTAAATAATTTGTAACACTACTCGATACATGAGTCGTTCTTGAACTTGCTTGTAAAATTGGAATTTTTGCTTCCTCTGCTGCTTCAATCAACTCTTCAGGAGGTAGTAATTTTCTAGAAACTACAAAGCAGGGTGTTTCAGGTGTACATAATCGACGCATTGTTTTTAATCTTGTACGTGAAGATAGTTGTTCAGCAAATGATAATTCAGTTCTACCTAATAATTGTATTCTTTCTGATGGGTAAAAGTTAAAATATCCTGCTAATTCTAACCCTGGTCTTGAAATTTCACTAGTGGTAATTTCACGATCTAAATATTCTAAACCATATAATGGTTTTAGATGAAGTTTTTCAGCCAGTTTTTCTACTGTTACGATTGATTTCATATCATCCCTCATTTTCTACTTATTCTATTCTATCATACCACATTTTTGCACTTCTCGGGGATATTCTGTACCAAATCTTTATACATTCTCTAATACTTTCCTTACTCCTGCTGACTAAAACAAAAAATGACTCTCCATAGTAGCTGTTTATTACTACTCATGAAAAGTCATTTTTATCCTAATAATATTCTTCTTCTTTGAAGAAATTTTCAACAAATTTTTCTAAAAATATTTAATAACACACTGACAACGATTAACATCCAAAATGATGTCACGTGAATTCCTGGAACAATTCCCATCATTAACCAAAGCATTAGCGCATTAATAATTAACATAAACACACCAAAACTTACAGCAATTAATGGAATAGAGGCAATCAGCAAAATTGGTCTCACGACAACATTTAATATTGATAAAACAATCGCCGCAAACAAAGCTGATCCCCAATTGGTTACAACGAACTGGGGAAGCAAAGCTGCAATGACCATAAATCCAACTGTGTTAATAGCGATTTTTTTCTTAAAAACATTTTACCTAAAAGTCACTCCAATCAGAATCATCTTCTTCTACTTTTCGAACTTCTTTTCTTGGGCGATAATTTGGATCATAATAGTTTCTATTCACTGGTCTTTTTTCTGATGGCATAATAATCGCTAACAAAAATATATAATAAGATTGGCATACCTGACCATGTTAAAAATACAAAGATGATTCTTAAAATACTTGCATCAACGTCTAAATATTCTGCAATTCCACCAATAACCCCTGCTAGTATACGATTATCTTTTTGACCGCATTAATCTTTTTCTTTTTCATAATGTTCTCCTCTTTACAAATTTATCTCTATTGTACCGAATTTAATGTCACACTTCCAGTCGTTGTTTTTCCCTGTAATTCTAACAGGAACTACTTCTTTTTGTTTTCTTAAAACGACGGAGTGACTTGTCACCGTTTTTTCATGTTTAATCACTTCATATTGTGCATCATTATAATGTAATTTTCCTAGTGATGTACTTAAAGCTGCCTCTAATTCTAATGATTCTGGTACATCTAATTGTACATTTCCATTTACGGTTTTTAGCCATAATCTGTTTTGCATTTGGTGATACTTTTTTCACTTTAATAGAACCATTCACTGTTTTTAGTGTAGCACTTTCTGCTTCTGCATCAAAAAAATAATATTACCATTTGTTCCGTCTAAAATAGTATCTTTGAATTGTCCATCCAATTGTTTAATCGTTCCGTTTTTACTTGTAAGTTCTAACATGGTTCCACTCACATTTTTAACAGAAACTTCTCCATTTTGTGATTCTGCATAGAAATCTTTTCCTGTGAAATCTTTCATTCGAATCCCACTATTCAATCCTTTGACACTGACATAATCATACTCTTTTTCTGGGAAAACAAAAGTGACATCTGCATAAACTTTTTTACTTGGAATAAAGAATTTAAATGTATCGTTCTCTAGACTAACATTCATTCGCTCATTAATATAGTTTTCAATTTCTTCTTCCGTTTCAAATTCTTCATTTAATCGAAATTCTCCTTCAATTGTTACAGTTGATTGAGGAGCAGTTTTTCATTTTGATATCTCCATTTGCCACTTTAATTTCAATAATGCCAATTTCTCCAAACTCTTCTTCAAAAAGCATAAGAGTGACTTGTTTTATAGAAAAATGGAGACATCGTTGAAAAACTTGGATGATCTTTAATCGTAACACTTACATTACGTGCTGTTTCAGCAACTGCCTTTAGAAAATTGTCCTGCAAAGCGTCCAATGATTCCTCCTAACTGTGATAAAGAATCACTTGTTGTTTGTTGCCAATCTGTTTCTTCAATTTTTTGTTTTGCTTTTTTGAGTTTTTCATCGAACTCTTCTTTTTTCAATCGTTTCATTTCATCTTGTGCTGCTTTTTTTCTCTTCTTCTAAACTTCTTTGTTGAGAACGTAAAAATTTCTAATTCTTCAGTAAGTCTTTGTAATTCCATTTCTTGTTCTACCGTTAGTTTTATCAAGAGCTTTTGCTGTATGAAGTTCTTCGATTCGTTCTTCTTTTGTTTCTTGTTGATTTCACTTGGTTTTAATGTTTCAAATTCTTCATCTAAATTCACTTGAAAAATTTGTGACAACAGATGCGATACTGTCTAAAAACTGTATCGAATCGTTTTTCATCTTCTTTTTGGTAAGTGGATGCATCTTTTTTTCTCTTGCTCACTCACTTTTTGAAGTTTCCCTTGATTTTTTTCCAAGTTCTTCTAATAAGAAATCGCTTCTTGCGAGCTAATCACTCCTTTTTACTAAATCTAAAAATACGTTCTTTTTCATTCATATCGGATTCCTCCATTTGTTTTCTAATATCATTTACAAGTCTATTATGCCTTTTTCCATTTTAGATGTCATAGGTCTTAAGTTTGATTCTTAAAAATATATTTTTGTGCAGAGTCTTCCCTTCTATGCTAAAAATAAACCTACTATATTGGATAAATGTAAGGAGACTTTTATGACGATTGAGTTAAAACCACATGAAAGACTAGATAGATTAGAACGAGAAAATATTGATATTATCCAAAGTTCTGAAGTATTTTCCTTTTCAATTGATGCGGTATTATTAAGTGATTTTGCTACTATCCCTCAACAAAGAAAAGCAAGCATTGTCGATTTATGTACGGGAAATGGAGTTGTCAGCTTTTTACTCAGTGCTAAAACAAACAATAAAATTCTAGGCGTTGAATTACAAGAAGCATTATGTGATATGGCAAATCGAACAATTCAACTCAATCAATTAGAAGAAAAAGTAGAAATAATCCAAGCAGATGTTCGAGAACTTACAACGATACTAAAGAAAGACTCGATTGATTTTATTACATGTAATCCTCCTTATTTCAAATTACAAGAACAAGCTCTCGTCAATCAAAAAGAAGCTTTCACCATTGCTCGTCATGAAATTCATTTACCATTAGAAGAATTGCTTCAAAATATATCCGGATTACTAAAGATGAAAGGAAAAGCATTTATTGTGCATCGACCAGATCGTCTGACAGATATTTTAACAACGGCAAGAGCCCACCGACTAGAACCGAAAACGAATTCAATTCATTCATCCAAAAGAAGGAAAAGAAAGCAATATTGTCCTCATCGAACTGATAAAAGATGGACAACCGGGTGGCGTTCGTATTTTACCACCGATTACTATTTTTTTGATGAAAATAATCAATATACGGATAAATTAAAAGAAGTATTATGGGGTTAATGAAATGGGAACACATTTTATATATGTTGCCTTATGTAAAGATCACACTTTATATACAGGATATACGACAAACGTAGAAAAAAGAATCATGGCTCATAATAATGGAACAGGAGCTAAGTATACAAAAACAAGACGACCCATTACCCTATTATACGCTAAAGAATATGCTACAAAATCCGAAGCGCTGAAAGCAGAATATGCTTTTAAACAACAAACGCGTATCCAAAAAATAAACTATCTAACAGGGCAAGGTGTGAAAATAAGAAAAACAGCCAAGCCTATCATTCAATTATTACAACAGGAGGAACTGTCATGAGACAAAAAAGTTTTAAAGAATCCCCTTATGGGAAACTATACTTAATTCCTACTCCTATTGGGAATTTAGACGATATGACTTTTCGTTCAATTAAAACATTACAAGAAGTCGATTTTATTCTTGCGGAAGACACAAGACATACTCAGAAATTATTAAATCATTTTGAAATCCAAACTCCTCAAAAAAGTTTCCATGAACATAACACACAGGAACGGATTCCCTCTGTTATCGAATGGTTAAAAGAAGGGAAAACGATTGCCCAAGTGAGTGATGCCGGAACTCCTTCGATTAGTGATCCAGGATTTGAACTTGTTCAAGCTTGCATTCAAGAAGGAATTACAGTTATTCCATTACCAGGGTGCTAATGCTGCAATTACTGCACTCATTGCATCAGGATTAGTTCCTCAACCATTTTACTTTTATGGATTTCTTCCTAGAAAGAAAAAGGATCGAGTGGCTGAGTTAACTGCTTTATCGAGTCATAGCGAAACAGTCATTTTATATGAGTCTCCTTATAGATTAGACGATTGTTTTAGTCTAATTGCTCAAGTCTATGGTGAAGAAAAAGAAGTCGTTTTATGTCGAGAATTAACGAAAAAGCATGAAGAATTTATTCGTGGAACTGCTATAGAATTGAAAACACTCTGTGAGAAAGAAGAATTAAAAGGCGAATGTTGTATTTTTAATTGGAACTACTCGTCCTGAAGATGTAACAACTAGTGTTGCTACGGAAGAGACTGCTTCTTGCGAACATTTAAGTTTAGAAGAACAAGTCCAATGGGCAATGGAACACCAACAACTTTCTCAAAAAGACGCCATTAAATGGGTCGCAAAACAAAACCAACTAAAAAAACAAGACGTTTATAAGTTGATACACCAAGAATAAATTAAAGTAAACAAAAACTAGAACAGACTTCCTTTAGTTGCAAGGTCGCCAGCAGCCTCGCCCTACGAGTCTCATGGCTAAATTTCGAGCCTTGGTCTCGAAATTTCCCTATAATATTATCCAATATATCTATCGGATAATATTATTTTTGCCACTAAAAAGAAGTCTGTTCTAGTTTCTTTATTATGCTTATTCATCTTTTACAAAACAAATGAAAAATTCTTGACAGTGCAATATAAAAAAATACAGAAAAAAAGCTTTTTAGTAGCAAAAAGTAATATAAGCCAAATGAAGCTATATTACAGGGAGAATTCGAGACCTAGGCTCGAAATTCTAGCCATGAGACTCGCATAGCGAGGGCTGCTAGCGACCTTGCAACTAAAAAAACTTTTTCTGTATTTTTTTATATTATAACCTCTGATATACATTATACAAATTGATAAATAGTAAGACTATCATCAGTAAATGATAATAGGTTAGTACTTGTTGGTGGGTTAATTTCTTTTGAATTTTTGTTCCAAAATATCCCCCTAGAAATGCGAAAACAATAATCAAAATGACTAATAACCCATTCCATTCAATCTGATGCAGATGCATTACAATCGAACCCATTTTCATAATCTGTGCGAAGAAAATCATTTGAATCGAATAAAATGCTGCTTCCTTTGATTTCATTGAAAAGAAATATAATAACAACACAATATTCAAAGGACCTCCCCCAATTCCAAGGAAAACAGATACTAAACCTACACTCCACCCTAAAACCATAATCCCAAACAATTGGTTTAAGGAGTGAGTCGTAATTTTTTCTTGGAAAAAGGCATATATAATAATTCCCAGTAGAATGATTACTAATAAAATCGATTGAGATAAACTCACCAATCGATTTCCCCAATATTGTAAAGCCATCTGGAAAATTTGTTCCCCAGATAATCCACCTACAATCGACCCTATCGAAAGACCTAATGCAATTTTTCGCTGACTATTTTTTACATCATCCCATCTTTTATAGAGTGACACTATACATAGAAAATACCGCGATTGTCGAATACACACTAATCATCGCTGCTTGATCAACCCAACAAAATCAAAAGCCGGTTTAAT
>BNJS01002614.1_pt1 | contig 88946 bp, 90 predicted proteins | sample 8540461 | NCBI WGS metagenome assembly BNJS01 (sample SAMD00202454, study PRJDB9452) | human saliva metagenome | isolation source: human saliva | place: Japan
CTCCGTTATTCAGTAATCATTATTTGTGATATCAGCGCGCGCACATAAGCTCGATTAGCCAATTAAAGCCACAGTTTTCGTTAGAAGCAGTTTGAATCATTTCACCACCGCCAGCGAATCGCTTAACACCAACAGGCCTGTTATCGAGTTATGACGACCGTCAATCGACGGATGATGTCTCATCTGTGGTAGTCCAGTACCAGAAGACAGCGGCAAATCACCCTTCACCATACCAGCTCGGTCTTCATTCGCGCCAGTCCCAGCCAAACACTGGCTTATCAAACGCCTGCCGAAGATGCAAGATATCAGCGAGCTGCTCAGAAGCCCTGAATTCACCGCTCTCGGTCTTCAACGCCCGTCCGTTGAGCCTTTTGATTCAATCGCAAAACGTGAGCAAGGCGCCGAATCTGGTCAGCTGCCGGCTTCACGACCGCCGGTCAGCCACCGCCAGCAGGTCACAGCGAATACGACAAGCGGTCAATACCATACATGCCTTCTTTACGGTTTACATTATAAGATATCGTTACTACCGATTAAACACGTCAAGAGGCTTGCTTTAGGTTCTTTCAGGGTTGCGGTTGGCGATGGTGTTCATCTGCCGATCCCGTGCCGCCACCATTATGCGCTATTGCAAAGTCATTGGTACGATACGACAAGTTGGCGAACTGCCACCACTTACACCATAACTAAAAAAGAAAACCCAACTTTTTTCAAAATAGTTTGACATTGTTTAATCAGTGAGGTAGCATTATCTTGTAATATAAAAACCATAAAGAGAGAGGTATAATATTATGAAGAAAAATTATTATTGACAGTGTAGCAGCTTTATCATTATTCGCTAGCTTACAACACAGCTAACGCTGACACTAACAATGGTGCTCAGTAACTGGTCGTGTAAACCCAGCAACTGGTAAATTAGATTCAACACCTTACTCAGCAAATACTGTTGTTTCAGAACATACTGGAGTTGTTCCAGAAGCTGAGCACACAAACCAGCTACTCCAGCTTACAACCCTTACCACGGTAAACTACAAGCATTTGACAAAAATACTTTTGGTACGTTTTGCAGTTAAAGATGTTCAAGGTAACCCACTCCAGGTGTTGAAGTTGAAGTATTAAAAATTCAAAGACTTACAAGCATTTGCTGATTATGCACATACTTCAACAGAAGCTGATTTTTGCACGTAGAAACGAATTAACTACAAAAATATGTTAAAGCAGTTTCAAACGAAGGTGAGATGTTGGAAGTACAAGTTATAGAAAGGTGAAGTAGTTGTTTATGCGCGTAACTAATGCTCCTAAAGGGTTACTGTTCCTGCAATACCAAGGTGGAACTATCTTCATCAGCTCCATCAGTTGTTGCGTGACGGTTCATTATATACAAATGCTGAATAATGATTTAGCATTAGAAAACTGATCTCATGCACAACGCTGTTAAAAAGACCAATGGGTACAAGAAGAAGATGGTTGGAAATACTATGCTTCTAACAAAGCTGTAAACTGGTTGGAAAAACAAATCGAAGGCAAATGGTACTTCTTCAACGTTGAAGGCGTATCACAAAAATGGTGGGTACAAGATAACGGGAACTTGGTACTACTTAAAACGGTTCAGGCGAAATGCAAACTGGTTGGTTACAAGATAACGGAACTTGGTACTACTAGAAGGTTCAGGTGCTTTAAAAGTTAGCCAATCGGTCTCGAAGTAAACGGTAAAATGGTACTATGTAGATGCTACAGGTGCATTAGCTGTGAACACAACTGTTGACGGATACACTGTTAATGCTAACGGTGAATGGGTATAATCCCTTTTAAATTAGAAAAACATGAGGAGAAAACGAAAGTTTTCTCTTTCTTTTTAAACTTTTTCGAGATCTTACTATTCTAGAAAAAGTTAGTATAATATACTGTATGATTGCAATCAATCTTATAAATGATACAAAATGGAGAGATGTGATGAAAAAGAAAACGTATTAATCGGTCTCTATCAAGTTTAACAATGCGCAGAGTGCTGTAACATTGATAGCGTATACAGTTGCTACTGCACCTGTACATGCTGGAAGAAAGCGTTCGTAAAACGGAATGGGTAACTATTTCCAAATGATAGAAGTGAACTCGTACAACTGTTTATTTTTGAAGCAGGCATCAAAAGATTGATAAGCACTCTTCTATTGATAAATTTGAATACCAAAAATACTTATGTTGAAGCAGGAGTTAGATACTATGTACTGCTGAAAAAGGTACAAAATTAGATGAATTAACAACGATCCTAATGCTAAGTGAAGAACTAAATACACAAGGATATAAACTCAACTGATAAAAGATAACCAATGGCGTGAATCAGTGGTAACTGTTATTTCTATTCAAAAGGTAATCCAGTTAAAGGATGGACAATGATTGATGGGAAAATGTATTACTTCAATAGTGAAGGAGTAATGGCAAAAAGGTTTAATTGCTAACGATTCTGAACTGTTATTATCTTCGGAGATAATGGAGTAAAACAAACAGGTATAAAGTTAAAAGTTGGAACAACAACTTATTACTTTGATAGTGCTGGTTCTCAAAACTGATATCATCCAAATTGATGATAAAAATATTACGCAAAAAGATGGAATCATTCAAGAAGGTGTATGTAAAAGTAGGTGCATCTTGGTATTACTTTACATTAGATGGAAAAACTAAATCAGGATTAGTAAAAATACAGATGGAAAATGGTACTATGTAACAGCTACTGGTGAACGTAAAGTTGGTTTAATTGAAGCTAGTGGTGAGAGATACTACTACGTTACAGAAGAAGGTGAACGTAAACACGGTGAAGTTACTGTAAATGGTAGAAGCATACATTAACAGAAGACGCATCAAGTAGAAAAAGCTGAATGGAAACAGATTGATGGAAAAATGGTACTACGTAACTGAAAACGGTGAAAACACAAAAGGTTGGGTAAAAGATAGTGGTACTTGGTACTATCTAGGAACTGATGAGTAATGCAAAAATGGTGGATTTTTGATGGCGGCAAATGGTACTATCTAAATGGTTCAGGTGAAATGCAAACTGGATGGTTACAAGATGGAACTAACTGAGTACTATTTTAAATGGTTCAGGTGCTATGGAAACCAACTGGGTTGAAGTAGATGGAGTATGGTACTACATGAATAATTCAGGTTCAATGGTAACTGGATGGCAAAAATTGGTTCTTTCATGGTACTACTTCCAAACTTCAGGAGCATTATTAACAAATGGTACTACACCAGATGGTTATAAAGTAAATGCTAATGGTGAATGGGCATAGTATTAAAGTAATAAATATTGAACAAGGGAGAGACAAAAATGAATAAAAAGAAAGTTATGGCAACAAGTTTAACTGCACTAACCTTATTAAGCACAGGAGCTATTACAACTTACGTAGCGAATAATGTTGTTGTTGAAGCTGAAAGTAATACAAACACAAAAGTTCAAAGAACAATTTGGCTTTTTAGATAATGGATTAGTAAAAGAATTAAGTGGAGATCATAAAGCAGAAGAGCTTGACTTAACAGGATGCTAAATTAGATAGAACAGAAATTAAGGTAGTATCAGACTGCATCACTTTGTTACAAAAAAACTACTAATACAACTAATCCAGTGACTCCACCAGTTTCAAATTCTTCAACTGCAACTACAGTGAAATATACTAGTTGGGTTCTGAAAAATGAGAAAGGAGTGACATTGGATAGTTTAGCAGAAACTAAGTCTGGTGATTTAGATTCTAAAAGAGTTAGAAGCTAAAATATGAATATGTCGGTGCTGAAAAACAAGGAGATTACAAAGTTCACGTTTATAGAATTAAGTCTTCTACAACGACTTCTGATAATATAACTACAACAGCAACTACAACCTCAGCAACTAAAAATATGAATGGACTACAAAAAGATGGTAGAAAATACTTGAAAGTTGACGGTAAAGCGGCTTTCTGAGTGACAACAGTCGACGGTGAGAAATACTTCTTCTTAGCTGATGGTTCTGCAAAAGTTGGAATATTAGATGAAGGTGGCAAACGTTTCTATTTTGATGCTGCAGGTGTTCAAAAATCAACTGGCAAAAAGTTGACGACAAATACTACTATTTCAAAGAAGACGGAACTATTTTAAAAGGCATTTTTCAATGTTGGCGATAAGAAATATTACTTAGAAGACGGAATCAAGTAGTAGGTCGAAGAAAGTTGAAAATAAATGGTATTTTTCACAGAAGATGGCGTTAATAAAACTGGTTTAATCAAAGATGGAGAGAATACTACTATGTAACTCCTGAAGGTGAACGTAAAACTGGTTTAACTTGATGACGGTAAAAAGTTTATTACATTAACGAAGATGGTACTCGTAAAAACAGGTAGCGTTGTTGTAAATGGTAAAACGTATCAATTATCAGAAGATAATGTTGAAGCAGGTTGGAATAAGATTGACGGTAAATGGTACTATTACAATGCTGCTGGCGTAATGCAAAAAGGCTGGGTATTAGACGGTTCTTGGTATTATTTAGACAATGACGGTGTAATGCAAACTTTTGGCAATTCGTTGGAGGTAAAATGGTATTACCTAAATCGGATCAGGCGCAATGCAAAAAGGTTGGTTATTAGATGGTAGAAACTGGTACTTCCCAAAATGAATCAGGTGCTATGGAAACTGGCTGGGTTCAAGTAGGTGGCACTTGGTACTTCATGAATAACTCAGGAGCAATGCAAACTGGATGGCAACAAATTGGAGGTAAATGGTATTACTCAATACTCAGGAGCATTACTAACAAATACAACGACACCAGATGGTTACACTGTTAACGCTGATGGTGAATGGGTATAATATGATAGTTATGAAGAAGAGAGCGCAAGCTCTCTTTTTGAATAACATTTGTGAGAAGATAATAAATGTGATATATGTTATTTTATAGTTATTTATGTTATTTATGTTAAAAATGAAGATATTAAAAAGCATTCTCTCACTCTTGAGTTTGTTTGAATATAATTTTTAAAGGATAAAATAACTAGTGTAGTTGATTATGTGATAATGGAGAATCTTTGATAATGTATTTATCTGGTTTTCATTTATATAAAAACTCTTACTTTTTTTAGTTACAATATAGAATATTTTCCTTTAGAATAAAGATAAGTTAATGTGTTGAGGTTGAGAGATTGGCATAAAATGAAGGGGCTTGTTGTGTTTAGTTAGAATAAAATAATTGAAGAAAAAGGAGTACTATATATGGAAAAAGAAAATAAATGAATTTGTTGAGCAAATTTTAAAAAGCTTTTTAGTTATTAGTGAAGATAATCCTATTGTGGTATACTTGTAGATATTATACAACTATTAGAATTAAGGAGAAATAAGATGCTAATATATGCTTTCATTTATTTGCTGGAGTTTGAGATATTGACTTTGCTTTCGAATCTGCTGGCTTTAAAACGGTTTATGCAAACGAATTCGACTCTTACAGAGCAGGGACTAGTGCAAAAAATTTCAACATAAAAGTAGATAGATGGAATATTAATAATGTACTCGCTTCAGATTTAGCAAATTTTGATATCTTATTAGCTGGATTTTCTTGTCAATCGCTTTCAATTGCGGGTTATAGATAAGGACTTGATGATGAAAAAGGTAGACGAAATTTATTTTTGAAGTAATCCGTATTATGACGGGAAAAACGACCTAGAATTGCTTTGAAAATATTAAAATCTTGTTTCTCATGATAATGGCAATGCTTTCAGAGTTATTTGTGAATAATTAGATAAACTTGAATATAAGTATCTTTTTCAAGTTATTAATGCATCGGAATATGGTGATACTCCCTCAAAATAGGGAACGAATTTATATAGTCGCCTTTAGGGTAGGGAAGATTATGCTAATTTTAAATTACTCAAACTCTATTCCATCTCGATAAGACAATTAAGGATGCTCATAGATTTTGATGCTGAAACGGATGAAAATTACTACTATTCTCTAGATAGGTGTAAATTTTCACGATACTCTCATATGACTAACAGTGACACCTATTTACCAATGGCGTCGAATTTATAGTCAGCAAGGTTGTTCCAACCTCACAGCTAATATGGGAACTGGGAGGTTATAACGTCCCTCTTATCTTAATTTATGATGGGAGAACTGGGGAAGCTAACACCGAGAGAATGTTTTAACACTCATGATTTACATCTTCTTCTAAGCTAGCTAATCAAAGTAATGGTAGATTAAAAGAAGATGGGAATAGTGTGGTTGTTCCTATAATTGAACGGATAGCTTAAAGAGATTGCAGTTGAAGTAAACTAATACAATGAGGGGTTTTTATGAAATTAGTGAAGTTAAAGTTAAGAAATTTTTAGAGGATATAAAAACGAAACGATTATAAATATTGACTCGATTATCTGCTTTTATTGGAAAAATGATGCTGGAAAGTCAACCATATTAGAAGCTTGAAATATTCTCTAACAATAAAGTTGTAGGTATGTGAAAAGAGGACTTATCTATAAATGCAGATGACAACAGTATTTATATTAGGTGTATTTTTAATAGCTTATCAGATAATGTGACCATAGATGCGAGTTCTGTAACTGGACTTAGGGAGCGAGAACCTTTAAATGATGACGGAGAATTAGAAATTTTAAAAATCTTTTAAAATGTACTTCAAGGAAACCTAAACCAATTACTAAGATTATTTGTAATCATCCAGGAGATGAAGGGTATAGTGACTTATTGCAACTCAAACAAGCAGATTTAAAAAGAGATGAAAGAGTTAAATGTACCATCGGAAGATTATGATGCTAGAAGTAATGTAAGTATTAGAAGTGGCTATCTTAAAATATTATCGAAGCGAATATGTTGAGTGAAATTGAGGTAGATAAAGAAGATGCATATATATAGATCTCTCGAACACTCTACCTGTATATGCTTTATTTCAATCCGATAGGAATAGTTCTGATTCCGATAAAGAAGTTACAGATTCCATGTCCGTTGCTGTTTCGCAAAGCTATTGAGCGACTTACAGAGCGAGATTGAAAAGATAAAAACTCGAGGTTAAGAAAAAGCAATAGAGACGGCTGAACTTACATTACTAAAGTTAAAAGAAATGGATGAGAGCTGGCCAATTTTGTAATACCAGAATTTAAAAGTGAGTCAAAATTTGATTCTATTTAAACTTTCTATTAATTCTGATAATAATATTTATAAATAAGCGAGGAAGTGGGGTTCGAAGACTTATATTGTTGAATTTCTTCAGGTCGGAAGCAGATTAATCGAAAAATGAAAAACAATAAATCAATTATATAGCAGCTTGAAGAACTAGAAACCTCTCAACATCCTCTCATCAGAAAATGTTGATTGATTCTTTTTGAAATTATCTAATCGTGATAATACGCAAGTTTTATTAACAACTCACACACCAGCATTAGGTGGCATGCTTCCTGTTAGTAGCTTAAGATTTATTGATAAACAAAGTGGTATTACTACAGTATGTCGAGGAGAAGGGGATACGTTAGAGAAAATTGTGGCAGCTTTAGGTGTATTACCAGAACCTATATCTCCATTAACTAAAGCAATTATTTTAGTGGAATGTAAAACTGATGTTATTTTTAACTCATTTATGTAGAATTCTTAAAGAATCTGATGAAATAGAAAACATTTGAAGAGGCTGGAATTACTATTCTTCCAACTGGCGGTTGTGACAATCTAAAAACTTGGGTTACAACAAGAACAATTAATAAATTCGGACTCTTTCGGTATATTTTTTAGACTCAGATAGATTAGAATCTGGGATGACAAACTAAGAATACCAAAAATAGTAGAAACCAATAAAGTAGAAAGGAATTTTAGCATTCTCAACCTTTTTAAAAGAGAGGCAGAGAATTATTTACATAAAAGGTGTTTTCTGAGTGTTGATGTGAAAGTATTGAAGATTGTAACGATGTAAAAAGAGGTTGATAAATTGACTGAAAAACTTAAGGAAGAGTTTGAGCTCTTTATAATGGAAAAAGATAAAGCTATTAAGGAGTCTAAAGTTTTAGGTAGATATTGGTCTAGGGATGACATTTGAACAAATAAGAGAACGAAAAGTATACTACCAACAATGGCGAATCGCACTTTGAACTAACTGAGATAATAGTGAATTTCTTAAGCTTTAGTAAATAATTAAAAACCAAAACAAATTACAAATCTTCATTAATTTTTAGTATATCTACAAAGCGTTATATATTATATCTGATGATAACTCTGAATAATTAAAGAACTGGAGTTTAAAATCCAGGAAAAACAAAAAGAAGTGATAAAATCGCTATTTGAAGAGGGGCTATAGGTATTTAATTATTTTGACTGCTATTTGTCTGGTGCTGGGAGAATACTAGCTGTAAAAATATGGAATTATTTTGATAGAAAAAGTTCATATTTTTAATAGAATACAAAAATTAGTATTAGGATTTGACTAGATTTATATATATCATCAAGTAAGGAAAAGAATGAAAGGAACTTGTGTTGTAGGTGACTTTTGTTATCATAATTTTATAAGTCAAGCAAGATTTAATTACTATAACTTCAATATGGCAGTATAACGTAAATTGTCAAGTCAAGTGCAACAAATGCTAACTTATCCTATATGCCTAATTCAACTTCATATTTACAATGTATTTTGATTTTAAAAACAAACAAATATATTAATAAGCTGCTACTAGTTCGCCCTTTATCAAATAGGGTTGATGATCAAAATTTTACTGAAGGAATTAAGTGACTGATTGTTGCTTAATTCCTTTTTGTATGGCATGTTTAAGAAAAATCGAATTTAATATTATTGAGAATTATAGATATCTAAGGAATAATCTCGTTTATAACGAAGTTGAGGCGAGTGATACCAATCAGAGTTATTATAAGGATTAGATAATTGCTGTGCTGTGATCATTTCTATAATGTAGAATCTTCCGATATTAAATGTTAGATTGGTAGTTAATTTATATTTTTAAAAACGCTTACTATTTTATTTGTGATATATAATACTATCTGTTAGAATATAGATAAGTTAAAGTATTGAGGGTGAGAGATTAGTATTAAATGAAGGAAAGTGTAATGTATTTTCTATTCTTGAATAATAAATCTAAAAATAGCACTAATAAAGAAGATATACTTAAAATATTTACTAGCTAGCAATTACAGATGATATCGTTAAATACTTAATAATCTACTTAGAAAGAAATGTTTTATTAGATTATATTTCATTTTAAAATCAATTATTTTTAACTACTATACAAAAATATTTAGGTAGGTATGTGTTAATGAGTCAGAATTAGAGGAATATCTATAATGAATTATTTACTCCAGAATATTTAATAAGATTTTGGTTATTTTTCATATAGAAAAATAAAGATACCACTAGTAATAATGATGAATATTTTAATACAGAAACATTTTTATAAAAATGTTTAATTTGGATGATTTTTCATACATTCAATAGAAATCTTAGAACAGATTATGGCTACAAGATTGCAAGGAAGACCTGATTTTTATAGACAAAACCTGGACTGAAACCTATATACTTTAATATTCCAAAGAAAGGTTTGGTATGTAGGCAGTATAAACTACCAAACTTATATAGTTATACTGTTTTAGTAAAATTCATGTGCGACAATAAGGATAACTTCATTAATGAATTTCTATAATAAATTATCTATTCTCAAAGTATTTTGATTCTCCAAAAGTATAAATATGAAACTACTGAAAGAATAAAGTCAAGATTATTACAGTCGGAAAATAAACAACTTCATTTAGACTTAGCAAATTTTTATCATACTCTATCATACCATAGTATATCATGGATGATTATGGGAAAAAGAAATGCAAAGTCGAATAGAGATGGAGGATTCGCAAATAATTTAGATTCTAATTCAGGCATGTCAATATGGAGAAACCCATGGAATTCCGACAGGAAATGTGCCTTCAAGGATTATAGCTGAATTGTTTATGTGTTATTTGATAAAGCTTTAGAAAGTAAAGGATTTAAATATGCCTCGATATGTAGATGATTTTACTTTTGTATATTCGTTGGAAAATGAAAAGAAGAATTTATGGAACAAGTTAATTTGTTGTGTAGAGAATACAATCTTTATTTAAACTCCGAAAACCAAGATTGAAGATTTTCCACAAAATAATCAACGGAGTAAATCTGCAATATTCAATTTTTGACAGTCATAATTTTACCAATATGGATTTAAAATAAACAGCGTAACTTGATTTATGATTATATTGATTTTGTGTATAACTGAGGAAAGTAAAGGTAATAAAGGTTCTTTAAAAATTATCAGGGTTATTAAGAAAATATTATTTACAAAGGAAAGTTTACTGAAAAAGAGATGATGATTTGTTTTTGTAGTGAAGAACCTAGAACTCTATTCTCATTACTAGAAAAAACATTAGATATCTCGATAAAGAGTCCTGATACTAACTAATAAGTTTTTGGATTTATTTGAAAATTTATTTACAAACATTAAGTTAAGAACTAAAGCATAGTACAAAAGTATTTTTAAAAGAAAATCAAGAGAGTTTAAAGAAAAATACTTTACTCAAAAATACTCAGTCAAGAATTTTATCAGATTTTATTATATATAACTCAATTCGACATAAATACAAGCGTATTTTTAGAAAGAAAGATATTTTGAGTTTGATTGATAACAGAGTAGATGATTTCTCGCTTTGTTTATTAGTAGTTATTTATATTAAAAACGGAAATTAAGTTTAAAAAAGATTTATTGCAGAAAAATTAATGATTTACTAGCGGAATCAAATAGACTTTTTCCAAATCAGTCTAGATTTTCTGGAAAGTTTTGGTTCTTTCAGATATTTTATTTATTATTTAATTCAAAAATAACATCATTAAGCAATCTGAGTTAGAGATTTTCACAAGAATAATAACTTTACAATAGGTAAACAACATGGTTATGAATCAGAGTTGAATTCAAAATATATATTTAGCCAAGGAAATCAACAGAATATAAATAAATTTTTATGAAGAGTTACTTTTTACGAAAATGTTGCTCTGGTTGACTGCGGAGAAACCAAAATTTTAAATATTTTTAATACTGGTGAGGTGGCAAATATTGAATTGTTTATATATTTTTGATTGAATTCGTAATTTCAAAAATAGACTCACGAGAACATTATTCAGAATCATATGGAGAGAATAGAGAAATTAGCGAAAAACCTAAGTTATATAATCCCGTGTTTGTTAAACTAGATGACGAAGGTAAACTTGTGGTGGAGTAGAAATCGTTATCGATAGGTTAAATATATCCCTAAAAAGTCTTATAATAGAGAAAAGGAGGATAATATGCAAATTAATATTGAAAAACTTAGTCTCTATTTCAGAAGCAAAATCAAAACTTCTCAAGGTAGCTCTGTATGGTAGATGCTAATGGTAATGTGGTGATTTTGAAGAATAATAAACCAAAGTATGTATTAGTGGATTATCAGAGTTTAATGAATGAAGTTAAAGTGAAACAAACATTTATTTAGGAGTCAACATTGGATGAAGTTGTAACTTCAGTATTATCTCGTCATCTTGACGCATTTAAGGAATTGGAAAAATTTAAAATAAACAACAAAATTGGACAAAAAATTAAATTTAAAATTATTATGGAGATATTTCTAAGATTAGCTTTCGAAAAACTTACGGGTCCCTGATTGTGGAAGGCATCTCCTGATTGAGGTGTCTTTTTGGTTCGTCCGTTTAAACAAGTACATGAACAATTAAATATTCTACACAATAGAGGTCTTAAGATAACAAATTATCAGAAAAGTAAACTTTATTTAATGACTAATAATTATTATTCAATCATAAACGGATATAGTAGATATTTTTGGGAAACAACTAATAAATATTATCCAGGAACTACGTTTGATGATATTTCATGTTGTATTTTCTTGATAGAGAGCTTAAGTTTATCTTTTAACAGCAATTTTGACAAGCTGAAAAAACATTTAAAAATCTATAACTGCATATACATTAGTCAGAAAGATATCAGAATAATCCAACTGATTATTTGAGTGCTGATTTTTATACTTATAATTGTAATGATAGAAAGCAAAAGGAAAGATGTTAAATTCTTTAGTAGGAAGATTTCAAAAATTATTTCAGATATAGCAACCAACGAGGTAATAACCCTATTAAAAATCATCAGATACATCATGAGGAATACCTTTTTGGGTAATGGTTGAATATCTTACATTTGGAGAGCTAAAACTTGTTATTAAATATATTCCAGCGATACAAAAATACTATTGCTAAACGTCATTATACCTTTTATTTCTGAAAAGATGTCGATAACATCATATTTTACAGGGAATGAACTTTATCTTTTTGTTGAAAAATATTTTTGAAATACGTAATATTTTGTAAGCATGATTCTCGTCTTTTTGATTTTAAATGTAAAAATAATCTGGTATATTTTCCAGCATTGATATGATCGATATGAAATTCGTTCTAATTCACCAAAAAGCGATGTGATACCATACATTTTTAACTTTTGCAATGTAAGTAAAAACCAATATGCTATTTTTGCATAATGCTGTATTAAAAACGTTTTTAAATATTTGGATAACTATCTTAAGAAACGAGGTTATCCGATTCATACAAATACTATTATGGCTAGACTAGGTTTTCCGAATAATTGGAATGAAACTACTGGAAAAATTCCACAAGAATAAATATCTGTATGTTAACCTTTATTAAAAATTGAATACTTCTAAATTGGGAAAGTAAATTTTGATATTAAAAAGAATAAGATGAGATATCAAAAACTCTTTGTTCATAATAAGGTAGTATTAATTTATATAAAAATCTTTGATACTTTAGATAAATATAAAATTTATGGAGTTTAATGTAACAAAAGTTTTTGGTGAAAATAGAAAATAAATTAATTTTCAGGAGAATATAGCCTATACCACATTCTCCTTTTTGCTGTTTCTTTTAAACAAAAACAAATTTCCCTATTTCTACTACAAAAATAGTCCATCCACTCAAAAGTATGCTATAATGCTAAGTAACTATGGATGAATGTTTTTGGACAGATTTAGGACATAGATGATAAGAAAGAATGATAAAACAAAATGACTAGAATAAGAAAGGGAGACCTATGGCAAGAGATATTGGAATTGATTTAGGAACTGCGAATATTTTAATTTATTTAAAAAGACCGTGGCATCATCTTTAAATGAACCATCATTAGTTGCTGTTGATGATAAAACAAATACAGTAATTGCTGTCGGTGAGAAAGCCTACCAAAATGTTAGGTAGAACGCCAAGAGATATTTCTATTGTTCATCCATTAAAGGGTGGTGTTATTGCGGATATTGCGGTAACAGAACAATTGTTAGAAATGTTTATTCAAAATTACATTTAAATGCATTTTTCCAAAAACCGGATATTTTAATTTGTACGCAACAAATGTCACAACGGTGGAACAAAAGGCAATTATTCAAGCTGCAATTAAGTGTGGAGGACATTCAATTTATTTAGAAGAAGAACCCAAAGTGGTTGCTGTAGGTGTTGGCTTAGATATCTTCTCACCTTCTGGCAATATGATTGTCGATATTGGTGGAGGAACAAGTGATATTGCGGTGCTTTCTATGGGAGCGACTGTATCTAGCCGTTCGATTAAGTTGGCTGGAGATGACATGGATCATCAAATTATGGATTATATTAAAGAAAAATATCAGTTAATTATTGGAGAGAGAACAGCTGAAGCGATTAAGATGGATTTAGGTTCAGCTATCGAAGTAGAAACTCAGTCAGACATGATTATTAAAGGTCGTGATATGACAACTGGGCTTCTGAAGACGGTAACCATTTATACAAATGAAATTTATCATTGCTTAAAAGAAATTTTAGATACAATTTGTGAAGAAACTCGTCTTGTATTAGAAGATACCCGCCAGAACTAGCGGGTGATATTATTGAACGAGGGATTGTGGTAACCGGTGGTGGAGCTTTTAATTCATGGTATTGATCGTATGTTATCAGAACGATTACAAGTTCCAGTCTTTTTTAGCAGATAATCCACTAGAAAGTGTAGCCATTGGAACAGGAATCTTATTAGATCGTATTAAGAAAGAACGTGGGTTATTTTGATGGATTTAGACGTTTATTCTCTTCGAAACGTGTAGTCATGAATCTTACTTGAATGTATTTGATGATGATGCAATTTATCATTAATAAGAGGTGAGGATATGTTTGAGAGATTAGAACATTTTATAATAGTAGCCTTTTTCATGATTGTTCTCATTCGTATCGCTCTATTTTTTTAGGATTAGCTTTTTGCTATTTATAGTAGAGACTCATGATTGGTTACAGTGTTCTTGGTGGCAGGTGGAAATCCGTTCTCGGTATTTTCTTGGGATATTTGGCAAAAGATTATTGATTTTATTCATTAAGCATACATCTTTGACCTTTGTTGGACACGTTACACTAATAGAGAAAAATTGAAATATAAAAGAGAGATGGAGGATTCAACATGAATTTAATTCCTACAGTTATTGAACAATCATCACGTGGTGAACGTGCATATGATATTTATTCAAGATTATTAAAAGATCGTATTATTATGGTGGACCAATTCACGATGATATGGCAAATGCGATTATTGCACAATTATTATTCTTAGATGCTCAAGATCCTGAGAAAGATATTTATATGTATATTAACTCTCCAGGAGGAAGTGTTACGGCAGGTTTAGCCATTTATGATACAATGAATTTTATTAAAAGCAGATGTTCAAACAATTGCGATGGGCTTAGCAGCTTCAATGGGTTCATTCTTATTAACAGCTGGTACAAAAGGAAAACGTTATGCGTTACCAAATGCTGAAATTTTAATTCACCAACCATTAGGTGGAGCTCAAGGTCAGCTAACAGAAATTGAAATCGTTGCTCGTCAAATTTTAAAAACACGTGAACGTTTAAATGCGATTTTAGCAAAACAAAACGGGTCAAAAATTAAAACAATTGAGAAAGACACAGATCGTGATAACTATATGACAGCTCAAGAAGCATTAGAATATGGTTTAATTGATGCGATTATGACAAACTCAAAAGATTTACAATAGTAGATAGGATGGAGTCGCTGATTTCTGAGGAAAGAGGCGACTATTTTTGTGGAGGAATGTAGTGAAAGTCGCAGGTAGTTTTAACAGAAACAAAAACTTTGATTTTCCCAAAATTTGCAATCCGTTTCGTCTTTGGTATAATAAAAAATAGAGCGCCAACTCGACTCTGATGTAGACCGTTGAAAAGACGGTGGCAAGATTTTTGACGCTAAGATAACGCCGCTAACCCTGTCAAAGTTAGAGCGGTGTTATGTCTTGATTTCTATTAGTTTGACAACAAGTGCTACTAACGCAACTAATAAAGTTACAAAAGAACACACCAATGTCAACGCTTCATAGACTGACAAAGTACAACCTCCTTTCGATAGATTTTTAAACAGATACTCATAAGCATCACCTACCTTTATAGAGATTGCCACCGCTTTAAAACTTTCTACGGTGAGAGTGTACCATAAATGAATTGTGAAAAACAGTGTATTGTGACAAAATTTATATGCTAAATTTAAAATACCATTTTTAAAAGATTATATTAGGAGACGGTATTTTTTTATGGATAAACTCGATATTTACTAAAAATTATCATCCAATTCACTTCAGATAATAAAATCATCCCAAAGTTAGTGGACAGTTTTATAAGATAAATCTATAATGAAGACAACAAAAGGGGAATACAAATGAAAGATGTAACCAATAGTGCCAATCGAAGTGCAAGAAATCAAGAAGGAAAGAGTTTTCGATTAAATTTTCAAAAATCAATTTTATATGTGATTGCAGTAATGATTATTGCAATTTACTATTATAAAACTTACCACCAATACATTATGCTTCACCTGCTTTCTGGGTGTTTTAGCCTTGATTTTAGTATTAGTTGGAGCAATTGAATGGGTGACAGGAGCTAGTATTGCTTTAAAACTAGCACTAGTAAGTTTTCTTGGGAGCAAGTGAGTCATTCTAAAAGTCATTTAGTTTCTAAAATTGTATTATCAATCGTTGGAGTTTTAATTGTTATTGCTGCAGCAAGTCATTTTATCTTGTCTCCATTATTTTTGCTGAATCTTATTCTAAAATGATTCAAGTTCAAAATGCAGACTTTGCGACAGATTTTCCTAAGACAGATGTGACACAAATTCCATTAATTGATCGATGACAGCTTCAAGATTAGGCAATCGTCGAATCGGAGCTTGACGGACCTAGTTTCTCAATTTGAAGTGGCAGAAGATTATACACAAATTAATATTCAAAATCATCCGTATCGTGTATCTCCATTAAAATATGCAGGGTTTTGGAAATGGTTCTCTAATCATCAAGATGGAATTCCAAATTATATGCAAGTAGATATGGTTAATGGTGATGTAGAAGTGAAGAAACCCGATCAACCAATTCGTTATAGTGAAGCAGAGTATTTCAACCGTAATATTCATCGTCATTTACGTTTCCATCATCCATTTACTTTTATTTGGTAGTCCAAGTTTTTGAAGTCGATGATGAAGGGACACCGTATTATATTGCTTCAACTTATAGTCGTAACTTTTTCTTAAGAGAACCAGAAGTGAATGGTTTTAATTACGGTGAATGCTTTTAACAGGTGAAAGTAAGCATTATAATTTACAAGAAATTCCTAATTGGGTAGACCGTGTGTATAGTGCGAATTAATTTTACATCAGTTAGAGATGAATGGAAAATATAAGTTAGGATTCTGGAATACAATTTTTCTAAAAAGGAGTGACAGTTCCACAAAAGGGTATAATTACTACTGATGAATGATGATATTTACTTATATACAGGAATTACTTCGGTTGCTTTCAGATAATTCAAATATTGGATTCGTATTAGTTAATACACGCACAAAAGAAGCAAAATGTACCCAGTATCAGCAGCAGAAGAATTCTCAGCAATGAGTTCGGCAGAAGGTAGTGTACAAGAAAACAGGCTATAAAAGCAAACATTCTCACTACTGATTAGTTTTAAATGGTAAACCGATGTATATTCTATCCTTAAAAAGATAGTTCAGGGCTGATTAAAAATATGCGTTAATCGATGTAGAAAATTATCAAAACGTCTACGTAGAAACAAGTGTGAGTCGTTTAATCCAAAAATATGAACAATCTGCACCGACGGAAGAAGTTGGAACAGAAAGTGATGATCATTTAACAAGTGTGACAGGTAAAGTTCAAGATATTCAGGTGTTGTTATCAATGGAAATACGATTTACTACTTGTTAGTAGATGATAAAGTCTATCGTGCTCCAGCTACGATTCAAAAATCGTTTACCATTTGTACAAAAAGAACAACAAATAGAAATGCAAGTAACTGCGCATGGAGAAGTAGAAATATTGTAATTAAATAATTTTTACAAGAAAGCACTTAGAAGAATTTCTAGGTACTTCTTTTTATACATTTTAATGGAAAAAGTGAAATGATAACAATCATGTAAGAAATGTTGAAAACTAAGAAAAAGAAGAAAAATTAAAAATCGTGAACATCATAACAAATATATTGACTTTTGTAGATAGAAGATATAAAATGCCTCTGACTGAGAGAGTTGTCGATATAATTACCTATATATTAAACAGATTTCTTTGACAAAATAAAAATATATTTATATCTCTTAAAATACATAATGTATATAGAAATATAAAAGATAGGAGAAAGATGAAGCAAAAAGCAAAGTTTAAGAGCAATCAAGTAAAAGATATTTACGTTATAGTATTCGTAAGTTTTACTGTTGGTGTGCAAGTGTGGCGATTGCATCAGGACTAATGGTGTTCGGGGCTGATGTTCCAGCAGCAGAAGAGGGAACTTCTGCAACTGTACAACAGACCAATCCAACAACAGCAAAACCAGGGAAAATGTCAATAAAGAAGGTAAAGTTGAAAAACTAATCACAGAAAACAAAGTTGATAAAGCAATTACAGAAAATAAAGTTGCTATAAATGTAGATGAATTACAATTTATCAGCGGTTGAAGCAAGATTAGCGCAACTTCCTGAAACAGGAAACAAAATCAGCCATTGATGCAGCAAAAAGAAGTTGTTAAAAAGGCAATAAAGTATTGAATGATGAAACAAAACACAAGAATCAGTCAATGTAGTTTCTAAAGAACTATCTAGTCAATTAACGATTTTAAATAGTATTAAAACGGAAATTGATAAAGAAGAAAAAGAACATAAAAATAATGATCCACGAAACGGAAAAAGCAATTCCTGGTAAAGGGGAAAGTGGATTTAGAGCGACTCCTACTGGTGTAGGGGAACAAGCAGCGGAAGGTCCTACAAGCAATAATAAAAGAGGGGTAGGAGCTAACCCAGTAGATAACGTTATTTCAAGTTTGAAAAATCAATTTGGAGATATTGATTTTAATACTCCAGATGTTGAAACAAAATCTGCTACTGTTGAAAATCAATATTCAAGAAATAGTACTAGTTCTCCAAATCCAGCTCCAGTAAAACTTGGTAAAATTACTTATAATTGGAAAGAAAAGAGAATTGAAAATGAAATTGATGGATGGAAAATAGAAGGGACAAATAATTATGTAACAGCGATTAAACCAGAAGCTCCAACAGAAGTTGCAGCGGATAGACCTGCTGGATTTGATCCGAAACCATCTAAAGTTTACGATAATAATGGAAGTATTGACAGACAATACAATGATACTCCTGTTCCAGGAAATCCTTTAGCACCTAATAAAGCTAATCAAAACTATGCAAATGGTGTTAACTATTCAAGTGTACCTGGTGTTCCTTTAAATAATGCAGCACATTCAGCTGTAGGGAAAGATTATTATATTCAATTAAATAAGAAAGGTACACAAATTTCGAAAGAATTTAATGTTAATCCGAACTCTAGATTATACCTAAGTGCTCTAACAGGTGGTGCCTATGGGAATATGGGTACTGCTGGTACTGGTGAAAAAGTAGAAATCACAGTTACAGATGCAGATACAGGTGAAGTTTTAAGAACGCTAACAGATGCGAATAATCATAATGAAACTACACACGTTTCAACTCCGTATGGTGATGGAGGGAATGGTAATGGTTTTGGTTTCTGGAGAACGATTATCAATACTCCAAATACTACTAAGAAAATTAAAGTAACCATTAAAGCATTAGAAGATGGTCCAGCATTTAATAAGACTTATCCAGTTAAAAGGTAAAACAGAAATTGAAGATGGATACTTTGTTGGTGGAGTTAACTTAACTGTTGGTGCTGCTTTAGAAATGACGACAGATGTTGTTCGTAATAATACCACGTCCGCTTATGGAGAAGATACTCTCTATAAAGACAAAGAATCTGGTCAATTAAAAGTTACAGTGAAAAATGTTGGGGGATTACCAACTTACGGCGCGTATGAATACACTATTAAAAGTTCCTGAAGGTGTTGAATTAAAAGATTCAATTAAAAAAAGCTAATGAATGGAATTGGCCTGGACCATTCCAAGTAGTATCATATGACGAAACATCTAGAACATTAAGATTGAAATTCAATGCGGGGATTCTGATCCTGCTAAAAATGGAACTCGGACATTCGGTATTGATTTCACAACCGCGAAAAACTTCAAAGGGACAGCTACTTTTAAGGTAACTGCAGAAATTAAAGAAGGATTTACAGATTTACAAGGAAACAGAGTATTAGAAAATACAGCCGTTGTAAATCCAAATAGTCCATATAGAAATACATTTAATGCACTTGGAAATACAGATAATCCAGATTATTACTACAATAAAACAATTTATATTGATACTATTAAACCTGTTGCTCCTACAGTAGAACCAGTCCATACAGATAGTATTAATGGAGAAAAACTGATAAAAATCAAATTAAAGAATTGCTAGTTTCTGTTCCCTACGGAAAAACAAACAAACTTAACAGATGAAACTAGAGAAAAAACAAGATATCGTTGAAAACGATAGAAATAACGGAACGAACCGTGATGCGAACACAGAGGTGAATAATATTGAACGTGCAATTGGTGGATTAACTTCATTGAAAGTTACTTTACCAAATACTAAAACACCAATTACTTTAACGAAGAAAGCAGATGGTTGGTATAATGGTGCAACAAAAGTTGAAGTACGTGATGGTAAATTAGTTGTTCCAGTTCCAGAAGGCACAGATTTGACAGAAGCGAATGAGACAACAAATCCTGACAAACGTATCAAAGTTACTGTGCTTGATAAAGCAGGTAACGAATCAGATCCAGCTTATGCTAATGTTCTAAACGAAGCTCCAACAGTAGCAGTTGAGAAAACAGATTTATATGTTTATAAAACAAAAGAAGCTGACAAATGGAACAATAATAAAGTTTTAGAAAAAGCTAAACCATCAGCAACTGACTTAGAAGATGATCGTGATGGTGTTGATTCTACTAAACCAACAATCGCAGTAAGTGATGCAGGTAACCTAGATACAACTAAAGTTGGAGATTACACTGTAAAAGTTCAATCAACTGATAGTGAAGGTAAGAAATCAACAGAAACAAATGTCACTGTCCATGTCTTAGACTTAATTAAAGTAGACCCAACAGTAACAACTGATCCAACAAATCCAAGTACAACATCGCCTGTATCTCCAAAAACAGCAGATACACCTGTTAAGCCTGGAGATGAAAATCTAGGTAAATATCCAGCAGGATTGACACGTGAAGATTTAGTTAAAGAAGTTACACGTACAATTAAGTATCTGAAAGAAGAAGATGCTAATAAGGCAGATGCAACGGGATTAAAACCTGAAAAAGTGCAAAAAAGTAACTTATAAACGTACAGCAACAGTTAACCCTGAAACAAAAAAGAAGTAACTTACTCATGATTGGGAAGTTTACAATGAAGCTGATAAATTAACAGATGCGACAGCAGATGGAACAAAAGGTAAATTCAACGCTGTTGATTCACCAGTAGTAGACAACTACTTTACTAGTAAACGCGACAGATAAAAACAGTAGCTGAAAAAGAAGCTCCAGTTCCTGTGCAGATGGAACAGTTATGCCAGAAGTAACAAAAAGTACTTTTATAAAAGAGATTGGTTCATTTGTACCAAACTATCCAGAAGGTAAGAAACCAAATGGTGCTCAAGATAAAAATTCCTTATCCAAAATAACCCAACTGATCCAACAGTTCCAGGAGACTTTAGTAATGTAACAATTCCATATGTTCCAGGCTATACTCCAGTTTACAATGGTCAAGAATTAACACCGAAAAATCCGAATGATCCAACTCAAGGATATAAAGTTCCAGATGGATTTACACCAACGGATAAATTCGGAGAATCACCAATTACGTATACACCTTCTACTCAAACAGCTAAAGTAGTCATTGAAAAGAAAGTAGATGGAGGAGCTAATGAGGTTGTTTCTAGCTTTGATTTAACTGGTAAATCTGGTTCAGAATTACCAGCAAGTACGGATGTTGATAACAAAAATCAAAGAACTTAAAAACCAAGGTTATGAGTAGAAAGTGATGAATATCATACTCAAGATAATCACCATCCAACATTTGATGACAAGGAAGATGTTAACCCAATAGATGGTTCATCAGCACCTTCTCAAACATTTAAAATTGTTGTTAAACCTAGAATCATTGAAGTTCCTTCATCAACACCTCATGAAAAAGATAGTCCAGTAGATCCAAATGGGAAAATCCTGAGCTTAAATGGCTGATGAAGGCTTTAGCTGAGTCTGAGTTTAAATACTACAGCAAAACGTGTTATTTTCATGTGAAGAAAGATTCTGACACAGCAGCTGAAGAAAAAGCTAAGGATGATACAGTTCAAACGGTACCATTCTACAAGAGAAAAGCGAGCGTTAATCTTGTTACTAAAGAAGTAACTATACAGATTGGGAAAGTCCAAATAAAACATGGGATAAAGTTGGAGTAGATGTTCTACCAGGATATATTGCTGATAAAAAAGAAATTCCAGCTAAAGAAGCAGCAACCCCTGCAAAAGATACAAAAGTAATCCCTGATGAAACGGATAAAGTTACTTATACGAAGATTGGAAACTGGATTCCAGTAGACCCAACCACAGGTAATGATGGAGAACCAATTCCATTCCTCAACGATCCAAAATGATCCAACGAAGACTGGAGAAATTACACAAATTATTCCTCATAAAGATGGATATACTCCAAAAAGATGGAAATGGTACGCCATTAGAACCAGTAAATCCTGCAAATCCAGAACAAGGTTATAAACCACCAAAAATTACGGATCCAAAAACAAATATTAAGATTACGTATGAAAAAGACGATCAAAAAGCAAAAGTTAAATTCATTTCAGTCGATGATAAAGGTGTTGAAACACCATTAGATGCGAAATATAATATTGATGATCTTACTGGTAAATCAGGAGATAAAATTCCAGAAGAAAAAGTTCAAGCGCGTGTTGATGTTTTGAAATCTATGGATATGATGTTGTAGGATAATCCATTTGATCCGGGATCCAACGTTTGATACCAAGAAAGAAATGGATCAAGAGTTTATAATTAAAAGTTAAACCACAAGTTTCAACTGCAAAAAACCTGTTTATGTAGTGAGAAGGAGATAAACCATCTTCAGAAAAATTAAAAGATGCTGTTACTACTAAAGGAAATGAGAAAACAGTAGATGAAACTAAACTTCCTGATACAACTGATAAAGTTGGTGATGAAACATTAACAGCTCCTGTGACAGTGACATATGGTTCAGGGGATAATAAACGTGAAGAAATTGTTAATGTACCGATTAAAGTTGTTGAAGGATATCCACAAATTGTACCAGTAGATCCAACAACTGCTCCAAAACCAGAAGATAGCATCGATCCAGCTGAGTTATCCGAGAGGGTGCAAAATTCACATATGAAAAAGAACCTGATACATCATCAACTGGAGATAAAGATGTTCAAAAGTTATTGTAACGGGATAAAGATGGTAATGAATTAGTAAAAGTACCAGCAAAAGTACGTGTAGTAGATAGTAAACCTACAATTTGTTGTTGCGGATCCTAGAGAAACCACAAACCTGATGTTGGGATCAAGCATTACACCAGAAGAATATCCGACAGGAACTGAATTTGAATATAAAGAACCAGTTGATACAACAACAGCAGTGAAAAAGAAGTAACAGTGGTAGCTAAATTAGATGGAAAAACAATTGTAGAAGTACCAGCAAAAGTAATGGTAGTAGATCCTCAAGACACAATATGCATGTTCGAAGACCCCACTAAACCACAACCATCAGCTGATGAAAGTATCGATCCTGACCAATATCCAGAAGGAACTAAATTTACTTATAAAGATGGTGAAGTAGATACAACAAATACCAGGAGATAAGAAAGTAACAGTAGTAGCTAAAGATGGTGAAGATAAACTTGTGAAGTACCTGCAGTTGTTAAAGTATTACCATTAGTGAAACCAGAAGGATTAACAGTTCTTGAAAGGAAGTGAAAACTTAGAAGATGCAGAGTTAAAGCATGAAGAAGTAGTAGCTGCATTACCAAAAGATAAACTTCCAGAAGGTGTAACTGTAAAAAGTTAAAGAAGTGAAACCAGGAACTACTCCAACAACAGCTGAAGTAACTGAAACAGGCAAACCAAAACCAGCAACATGAAGTAGTTGAATATACTGATGACAAAGGAAATGTTGTTGGAACGAAAGAAGTGAAGTACCAGTAACAGTAGTAGGATCAACTCCAAAATCAGTAGTTGTGTTTTGAAGGAACAACACCTGAAAAAGATAAAGTTAAAGAATCAGTAACACCAGGACAAGGTGGAACAGTTGGAGAACCAACAACAGTTCCATCTACAAAAGATAAAGCTGGAGCTACAGATGTAACTGTTGATGTACCGGTAACTTATGACAATGGAAAAGTAACTGAAACTGTTAAAGTACCAGTAACAGTATTACCAGTAGCTAAAGGTGAAGTAACAGTAACTAAGAATACTACTCCAGATAAAACTAAAAGAATTAGCTAAAGTTAAAGCTCAAGAAGCAGTTGAAGCAACAGACTTCAAATCTAAATTACCAGAAGGTGCGAAAGTAACTGTAGGCGATGTAACAAAAGCTATTGAAGAAACAGTAACAGCTAATAAAGGTAATGGAGTAACAACAGTAGAAGTACCAGTAACATACACAGTTGATGGAACAGACTACACAACTACAATCCCTGTAACAGTAAATGTTAAAGGTTCAGATATTAAACCTGTATATGTAGTAGAAGGTGACAAACCAAAAAGCTGAGGATATAAACAAAGCAATCACTCCTGATACAGATGGAACTAAAACACCTGTAAACTGATGAGAGACATCAACAAAAGCTATCCCAACAACTGAAGGTAAAGTTGGAGCAACTGATGTAAATGTAAAAGTACCAGTAACCTATGAAGGTGTAAAAGATCCTGAAGAAGTAACAGTACCAGTAACAGTATTACCAAAAAGTTAAACCAGAAGGTGTAGTAGATTACCGAAAAATAGTGATAAAACTGAATTAGAAAAAGCTATTAAAGAAGAAGCTGAAAAAGCAGCTAAAAATCTTAAAGGTTTACCAGAAGGTGTAACAGTTACAGTAACAAATGTTGAAACAAACACTGTACCAGGAACTGAAAATGCAGGTAAACAAACACCAGCTAAAGTACAGTTAAATACACAGATAAAGATGGAAATGAAATTACAAAAGTGATTGAAGTTCCAGTCAATGTGTAGAAGCTGTACCTACACCAATCGAAACACCAGTAACGAAAACACCATTAACACCAGAGGATTACACAAAAGGAATTACAATTCCAGAAGGTGGAAAAGTAACGAATGTAGAAAACATACCAGACTTAACAACACCAGGTAAGAAAGATCCTGTAAAAGTTACTGTAACATTACCTAATGGAAAAACAATTACAGTAGAAGTACCAGTGATGTAACACCAGTTAAAGGAAATCGAAACACCAGTAACGAAAACACCATTAACACCAGAGGATTACACAAAAGGAATTACAATTCCAGAAGGTGGGAAAGTAACGAATGTAGAAAACATTCCAGACTTAACAACACCAGGTAAGAAAGAACCAGTTAAAGTAACTGCAGAATTACCAAATGGAAAAAGTAATTACAGTAGAAGTACCGGTGAAATGTAACACCAGTTAAGGAAATCGAAACACCAGTAACAGAAACACCATTAACACCAGAGGATTATACAAAAAGGAATTACAATTCCAGAAGGTGGAAAAGTAACGAATGTAGAAAACATTCCAGACTTAACGACACCAGGTAAGAAAGAACCAGTTAAAGTAACATGTAGAATTACCAAATGGAAAAGTAATCACTGTAGAAGTTCCAGTAACAGTAACTCCAATAACAAAATCGTTAAAAAGTTGGTGAAACCAATTACAGATGATGATGTTAAGAAAAATGTTAAGATTCCAGAAGGTGGAAAAATTGTTTCTATCGGAGCAAAAACCTGTACTGAAACTCCAGGAGCAAAACCTGTTGTTCCAGTAGTCATTGAATTACCAAACGGTAAACAAATTACAGTAGAAGTACCAGTAGTCGTAACTCCAAAAAAGTAACACCAATCGAAGTAGAAGTTGGAACACCAATTACTAAAGAAGATGTGATTGGTCATATCGAACTTCCAGAAAAAGGATGGAAATTGTTGAAGTTGGAGAAATTCCAACTACTGAAACAGCTGGTCAAAAACCAAGGTGTTAAAGTGAAGGTGAAATTACCAACTGGTGGAAATTATCGAGTAGAAGTGCAGTAAAAGTAACACCAAAAAGAAACTCCAGTACCAACACCAACTCCACAACCAAAACCATCACCAGCAACACCAGCTGTTAAAGTGGTAACTCATTTTGTGGATGAAAATGGTAAGGATATTTCTACTCCTGAAGAAGGGTGAAAAGAACCAAAAAGTTCTTGAAGGATATGAGTATACAGAAACAACAACAGATGCAAATGGTAATAAAGTTCACCATTATAAGAAAGTAGCTGTTACTCCTTCTGTAAATCAAATAATACAGAAAAACAATGCTCAATATCATTCAACAGATTCTAATACTTCTAACCAACAAACTTCTTCAAATCATGAAGGAAATGGTTCAGTAAGTACTAAACAAGAATTGCCAAATACAGGAGAAAGTGATGCATCATTATTTACTCCAGCAGTATTAGCAATCCTATCTGGATTAGAATTGTAGTTTCCAACGGTTAGTAAGAAAAAGACAAAGAATAATTTGTTTTTGAATGAATCAAAATTCATAGAAAATGGCTGAAATCAAGTTGATTTCAGCTTTTTCTTTTGGTTAAAGCAAGAGAAATGAATTTTTACGGAATGTATAGTCTTTTATGCTAAACCATAGTAAAATAAAGATAACTAAGGAATGGGGAGTGAGGGAAGGATGGAAGAGATTTACAATGAGCTTATATCAAGTCCAAGAAGCATTAGTAGAGATAGACAATGAATTAATGACTGCAGCAGTCTGTAATCAGTCGGGAAAAATCCAATTTATTGTGCAATTAATGCATAATAAGGAAGGACAGTTTGCTGCGTTTTTCCATAAAGATATCCGTGAATATCAACAAAGAATTAAAAGCAGAAGAATATATTTTAGAAATGGCTGGAAACAGAAGAAGATATGGATGAAATGGAAAGCCTTTACGTCAAGGGATTCAAATCATCTTTGTTCCATTACAATTCATTCCTGAAAGTCAAAAATAAATTAAAGAGAACTTGGAATTACTCATAGAAGCTTTATCCATTAATTTTGAGTTTAAATGATTCAAAACTTTTTAACAAGAAATATTAAAGGTTCAGAAGTAACTTTATGTCAAAAGTGGTGAATTGGCTAACTCAAGAAGGAAATCTTAGCCTATTAGCCTCTACTAAAAACAATTGAGAAAAATACTTTACCTAAGATTCGTTATAATCAAAAAGACAAAAGAAAAAGTATTTATGAAAAAGGAGAGATTATTGAGTTTGACGATAAAATCTCTTTATGAAGAGTTTATCGGATATAAAGGAGAAAAAGCCCAAACTATATATTCCAGAATTCTCCGTTTTTCGATTGAAAAATATCAATTAACAGTTCCTGTAACATTTGAAATTGTCTAATGCTTTCTCCGACTCATTTTTATGGAAAAGAAGAGAAAAAGGTCCCCAATATATTTTTAGTGGTTGCTTCTGATGAAGAAGTGATTATGATAGAGCCACTGGATGAGTTGGATCCTCGTCATCTTCAACATATACTGATGGAATTATATATGGAATTACAATTTATTCCAGTTCGATGGGTTACAAGAGGAATATTTGCTCCATTTTTAAAAAGATAGTTTTAGATCCGTTGATGAATATTTTTAAACTTGAATTTCATATTGGTATTGAAGAATCTATTATTGATACGTATTCATTTGAGCATTTTGTATCATTTGATGACATCTGATTCCCTTTTTCTAGATTTTGATGATTATGATGATTATGACGATCTTGATGATTATGACGATTACAATCTATCGAATGATATTCAAGAATTTTCAAAAATTATCTGCAGACGATAGGAAAGATGAGATTGTTGATGTTGAACTAGAAACATTTCAACGAGCTGTGCCATTTGTGATAGAATTTATGGAAAAGAATCCTCATTCCTCTTTGAAAGCTTTAGAAAAGTATCTAATACAAGTGAATCCTAAAATGATTCTATCTATTATTCGTGCTTTAAGTGAAGGAGATTATCCATTCTAACGTTTTAGTAAAACTACGTAGTTAATTCTAAAAGTTTAGTAAGTCCTGTTGGTGAGAAATTACTGTAGGATTTTGAAATAAATTTAACAAATCTTTTGTTTCTCCAGAGCTTTTTATTGGCAAAGAGAAATTTATTTTGTATAATTAAAGTCAAAAAGAAAGTCAAAAAGAGAGGAGAGTTCATATGCAACCGTCAAATATGTCGGATATTATGAGAAGAATATTTAAAAACGTCTTATTAGCACAAGAGAAAGTTGAGATTCGTCGTAGTGAAATTGCGATCGTTTTAATTGTGTTCCATCGCAAATTAATTATGTCATTAATACTCGTTTTACGAGTTCAACAAGGATAGTGGTTGAAAAAGTAAGCGTGGTGGTGGTGGTTATATCCGTATTATGAAAGTGAATTTAGTAGATGATATGGATATTATTGATGCTTTATTGGAAGTTGTTCCAGAAGAATTATCCATCAAACAAGCTAATCATATTTTACAAAATCTATGATAATGAGCTCCTCCTCAAAAAGAGAAGCACAATTGTGCTAAATATTGCGATGTCAAAAGAATCATTTAACAGAAGCAGAGCAATGTAGTTTGATCAACTTCGTAGTAATATGATGAAAAATATATAACCAGTTTAAAGTATAAGTAGGGTGATGGAATGAGTGAAATGTTTACAGAAAAAGCACGTAGTGCAAATGGTATTAGCTGCTAGAGAAGCAATTTCTTTTAGACATCAAGCAGTTGGTACAGAACACTTGTTATTAGGTCTAGTTATTGAACAAGAAGGAATTGCTGGAATTTTATTAAGAGAAAGAGGATTAACAGCAGAGATTGTTCGTCAAGAAATTGGAAGCATTAACAGGATACGGAAGTAATCGAAAGAAATCGATCCATATTTAATGCCTTATTCACCTAGAGCTAAACAAGTAGTTGTTGCAGCAACTGAAGAAGCGAAACGTTTGAAAATTCCTCAAGTAGGAACAGAACATTTATTATTAGGCTTTGCTTCAAGAAGAAGTATTAGCGACAAAAATTATGCGTGACAATCATATTTCATTAGAAGAATTAATGAAGACGATTTATGAAAAATTGAATTCAACCTTCCAAGGCTCGTTCAACAAAAAGGCCAAGTTTCGGGTAACAGTGCAAAAGACAAAAACGACCAAATTGGATAGCTTATCAAGAGATTTAACAGCCATAGCAAGGCAAGGGAAGTTAGACCCAGTAATCGGAAGAAATGAAGAAGTTCGTCGTACGATCCAAGTCATTAGCCGTCGTACAAAAACAATCCAGTATTAGTTGGTGAACCTGGTGTTGGTAAAACCGCTATTGTAGAAGGATTAGCACAACGTATGGTAAACGGTGAAGTTCCTGAAGAAAATTGCCCAGCAAACGTTTAATGATGTTAGATATGGTGCATTAGTAGCAGGAACAAAATATCGTGGTGAATTTGAAGAACGTATGATCATTGAAGAAATTTATACGCAACAAGATGTGATTTTATTCATTGATGATTATACACGCTTATTGGTGCAGGTGGAGCAGAAGGAGCGATTGATGCTTCGAATATTTTAAAGCCCGCATTAGCTCGTGGTGAATTACAAGTAATTGGGGGGCAACAACTTTAGATGAGTATCAAAAATACATTGAAAAAGATGCTGCCTTAGAACGTCGTTTTGCTTCTATTCATGGTAGAAGAACCAACGGCTGAGTGATAGTATTCAAAATTCTAAAAAGGCTTGAGAAAAACACTATGAAGCACACCATCACGTAGAAATTACAGATGAAGCAATTCAAGCTAGCCGTACAATTATCAGTTCGTTACATTACTTCAAGACGTCTTCCGGATAAAGCGATTGACTTGATGGATGAAACAGCTGCAAAAAGCTCGTTTAGATGTGACAACAAAAGTTTCGCCTATCGTTTTATTAGAAGAAGAATTTTTACAGTTTGAACAATTGAAAAACCAAGCGATTCAACATCAAAACTTTGATGAAGCTGCAAAATTCCGTAAAAAGAATTAGCGAAGAGAGCTAAGTTAGAAAAATTAATTGAAAAATTAGAAGCTTCACCAAAAACAGATTACATTGCTTCAATTGGAGAAGGGATATTGCAGAAGTTGTTTCTCAATGGACAGGAATACTCTTCAACAAATGGAGAAAAAGAAAGTGAACGTTTAATTAACTTAGAATCTGTGCTCCATAAACGTGTGATTGGACAATCAGAAGCCGTCAGTGCTGTGGCTCGTCTCGATTCGTCGTGCAAGAAGTGGATTAAAAGATCCACGTCGTCCAATTGGTTCATTCTTATTCTTAGGTCCAACAGGTGTTGGTAAAACAGAATTAGCGAAAACTTTAGCAGAAGCGATGTTTGGGGAACAAGATGCGTTAGTAAGAATTGATATGTCTGAATATATGGAAAAACATCCGTAAGTCGTTTAGTGGGTTCACCTCCAGGCTATGTTGGATTTGATGAAGGTGGTCAATTAACAGAAAAATCCGTCAACGTCCTTATGCCGTGATTTTACTAGATGAAATTGAAAAAGCTCATCCGGATGTGTTTAATATTTTATTACAAGTATTAGATGATGGACATTTAACCGATTCAAAAGGTAGAAAAGTGGACTTCGAAATACAGTTATCATCATGACATCAAACCTGAGGCTGTTGTCTTCGTGAAGAAAAATCTGTAGGATTTGGTGCAAAAACAGTTCAACAAAAACCATGATGCAATGGAAAAACGAATTCGTGAAGAATTGAAAAATCTATTTAGACCAGAATTGTTAAACCGTATTGATGAAAGCGATTGTCTTCCATAAACTTCAAAAAGAAGAATTAAGACAAATTGTGGGCATTATGGCAAAAAGAAATTACTTCAAGACTACAAGAATTGAATATCACAGTGAAAATTACTCTGCAGTATTAGATGTATTAGCAGAAGAGGATTTGATCCAGAATATGGAGCAAGACTGATCCACAAAATGCGATTCAAAAGAAAAATTGAAGATCCATTAAGTGAAGCATTGTTAGTGGAGAAATCCGCTTTCGGACAACAGGTTACTATTGGTGCCAAAAGGAAAAATTACCATTAAAGGGAAAGAGAAAAAGAAAAAACTGTAAAAACTCCTGCCCTTGTATAAGCTATAAAGTTTAAAGTTAGAAAAATCCATTTCTTGTAGTAAGTCTTTTTGGAAAGCTACTGAGAAGTGGATTTTTAATTGACTTGTATAACAGGAATTGTTTGACTTTCACAATGAGGTAGTGGTACAGTTAATATGCATCATAGTGCAAATTGTAGCAATTATAAAGGAGAATTTTATGAAAAACATCAATTAATGTTAGCTAGTTTAGCAGTTTTTAGGTGCTGGATTTTTAGCAACAAGTTCAAATGTACAAGCAGCAGAACAAAAAGTAATACAGGATTTGCTCATAAAGATGGAAAAAGTATATTATGTTGAAAATGGACAACTAATAAAAAGGTTGGAAATCAATCAATGCTAAGTCTGAAGATAGTAAAAGAAGGGACACTAAAGTTTGGATATAGCAAGTCAAACTGGTGAAGTTCAAACAGGTTGGGTTCAAGACAATGGTTCTTGGTATTATCTATCAGAATTAACTGGTGAACAAAAAGGTATTGGACTTATGCAAAAAGGATTTTTAGAAGTTTCTGGTAAGTGGTATTATTTTGATGAATCAGGGTGCGATGAAAGAAAATCAATGGTTCCATGAAGGTTGGTATTATGCAGATAAATCTGGTGCATTAAAAAGTGAATGAATGGTTTCAAGTAGCTGGTAAATGGTATTTTGCAACTCGAAAAAGGCACAATCTTACGAATGTAATGGTTACAATCCAAGGTGAAGATTACCATTTCAATGCATCAGGAGAGATGTCAGCAAACGAATGGGTTGAAGATATGGCTATTGGTTCTACGTAGAGCAAACTCAGAGCAATTTGACACAACAACTCCTGATGGATACTAGTGTCAACGCAAATGGTATAGCTCAATAATCGTTAATGAGAGATAAAAAGACGACTCGGTCGTTTTATAGATAAACCTCCACCATTTCTACAGTAATTTCAAAAGGTGTCAACTCGACTTCGTTAAGAACGTTCTCCTTCAAAAAGGCCTGATACAATAGGAAAAACGTAAAAATAAATGAAATCCCTATTTCTTAGTAGTGTACGTAATAATACCCCGAGCTGGGTATTATTACAGAGGAAAATTCGAGACCAAGGTTCGAATTTTTAGACAAGAGACAGCAAAACTGGCTACTTGCATCCCTCATTATGTACGTAATCCCCTTAATAAAACCGCCCCTGATACAATAGGGATACAAAAGAATCCTCCACCATTTTCTTTTATAGTGAAAGCAATATTAGCTATGAAAGGCTAATATTACAGGGAAAAATCAAGACCGAGGCTTGATTTTTAGAAAATGAAGACACCGAAGGTGGATACTACAGGACCTCACTATCAAAGGAGAATGGTGGAGGTTTATTTTTAATATTCCTGTTGCATCGAAAGAAATGACAGAGATGATCGTCCATATTCTTTAATGCCAATCCCTGTCAACTGTCCAAACCGATCAATCCGATATTGCAACGTATTACGATGAATAAACAAAACGAGTCGCTGCCTTCGTTAAAGTCCCACGCTCTTGCCACAACGCTCAATCAAATCAGGAAATCTCATCTTGAACCATCTGCTGATATAAAATCAGGAATCGGAGAAAAATCTAACTTTTTCTCGCAAATCTATAAAAACCATCGGTGCAAAAGCCAAACAAGTCTGCTTATTCGACTCATGCAAAATACGTTACAAAATAAAGCTTTCAGCTTCTGATAAATTCCTGAAATATCTTCTGACATTTTTCCAAATATCAATGAAAATCTTCATTGAAATCGCAAAAATCTCTCTGACTGTTGTGCATGAATTGCTTGCAAATCTTGAGTTGTAATGGTCTCAACATCTGCCTTTCGAACAATCGTATAATGCTTTGGAAAACAAGAAAAACTCGTTAACACATCTCCGAAAATCTCTTGCATCATCTTCTAGCCATTCTTGTTCATTAAAATCATCATGATTAAACAAACATGAAATGAATTGAATATTCTCCAACTGGAACAGGGTACTTTGCCTCCTTGTTCTAAATATTGCTGCCAAGGTGGAAAGTTGGAGCTGTAACTTTTATGGGTGTAAAAAGTTTCTACTAAAAGCTTCAGTTCACGATTCGATAATTGTTCATATGGAATTTGTGAAAGCCGGTAAAGCATTTTCTCTAAAGGGGATAATACAGAGTCTGTATCTTCTGGAATATAATGTACTATTTTAGAGATTTGGAAATAATTGTAACGCGCTTCGTATTTCATAACCTGTCTCCTCTTCATTCTTCTCGTGTAGTATACACTAAAACTTCTGGGAAATAAAAGAAGAAAAGGAATTATAGTTTTGAGCTGAGATTGGATCTCGACAAGCAATAGAAACAACTGTAAAGGAGTGAGAATATGAAAAAGCAGTCGTAAGCAGGCTGTCGGCAAAAGACGTGTCGGTATCGTTTATGAAGTATCAAAATTATTAGCAGAACAAAATATTAATGTGTAAACTATCTCTCAAGAAAATTATGGAAGAATATTTTTACAATGTTAATTTTAGTAGATGTACCCACAAAGTAAAATGCCATTTAGCAGAATTGCCTCCCTTATATTCACGAACAAAAGGACTTTAGCATTAGATATTCGCATTCAAAATCACTGAGAAATTTTGAAGCGATGCATCGAGACTGGTTAGAGTGGAAAGATACGGCCAACATAGTGAAATTTTAAAGAAACAATTTCCTGATGGTCAAAAGAACAAAATTTTGATGTTCGCACTATTACAAGTTATTAGGAATTCGATTTACATTGATTGTAATCTGTCGGATATTGACGGTGTTAAATCAAAAATATTTATACTACAAAAGTACCTCGTATCGGAAAGAGGTTAGGTGAAAACAGCTCACGAATTATCACTACAACATGGTGTGCCAATTAGCAAACCAACGTATTTCTGTCATCAGCACCGACTGCTCAAATCGCATCAGCAACAAAGCAGCGAGATAGCTATGTTTCCATTGCTCAAAACAGACGATCGAGCAGCCAAAGCAATTGTGCGTATCTTTTATTTAGTGGATTTTCTGCCTTGGTTCAAAAGAGGATGAGTCCTTCGGATGAAGTGTTAACACTCCGTTCAATTCCAGAAGCGCGAGGTTACCGATCTCGTTTGTAGCTCTGTGAATATTGCTACAAAAAGCCGGAATTATTATGGATGACTGCAAAATTAGCTGGAGAAATCATTAAAGAAACAGCGGAAATTACTCCGAAGGATTTGGTGTGCTAAAGTCGTAATTTTCTGTAATGCAGTGAGAAGATAATCCGTTTATGGCGGGTGCTCTCTACGGAAGGTGGAGAAAGCAGATAGCGTCATTAATACTGGAGTTTCTGGTCCTAGAGATGTATAGCTTGCTCTTCGAAAAATCTGCGAAAGCTGAGAAAGACATTAACAGAAATTGCAGAAAATTGTTAAGAGCAAACTGCGTCGTAAAATTACCTCGTGTTGGGGAATTAATTGGTCAAAAGCTGGTGGAAATGTGAGGAATCATCGGAATTTTAGACTTATCTCAGCTCCAACCTCCTGTCGGAGAGTTCAGTCGGCTCGTATTTTAGAAGAAATACAATATCGTTTCGATAACAGGAACTCATGGTACAACAGCTGCTTTAGCATTATTAAACGATGCTGCGAGTAAGGCGGGTAAGGATGGCTGGATTCTGCTGGCTGGTGGAGTTAATGAGAGCATCATTCCAGTTTCAGAAGATGAAGGAATGATCGAAGCAGCTGCAAATGGCGTTTCTAACATTAGATAAATTAGAAGCAATGACGGCTGTTTGTTCCTGTTGGATTAGATGTGCGATTGTTGCTGTTCCGGAGATACGCCTGCTACTACAATTCTCAGGAATTGTGCGGAGGAAGCACACATTGGAACAGATTGATCACAAAACAACTGCGACACGTGTTATTCCTCGTGTTCCTGTGGAAAGTAGAGATTCTGCTAGAATTTGGTGGCTTGTTGGGATATGCTCCAGGCTGTATGCCCACGTGTTAAAGAGGAATTGTGATTTAATTTCGTCAACACGGCATGGAGGTCGTGTTCCAGCTCCTGTTCAATCTTTTGATTAATCCTATCATGGAAAAAGTGTACTAAATACGTATAATAAAGATACGGAAAAAGAGGAGGAATGAAAAGATGCATGAATGGACATTAGAAGATGCATCATTTGAAGAAGTCGAGAATTTAAACGAGATGTAGTTTGCATAAAGCGTTGAGTACAACGGAAAGTGACAGTTAACGATGGGAATTCCGTGAAGGAATTGCGCATGTTGTAAAAATTATTAGAAGAACTGGCATAGTTTTAACAGGTCGTTTATATAATTATACATCATTTAACATTAGCGACAGATACAACGCATGAAACAGCGACACGAGTAGAAGTACAATTAGCAGGGTTTCCACGCTTTGATCTATGCTTACCGTAGCAAGAAAGCTCAAAATTTTTAGGAACGATTCAAACAGATGTTACAGATGGCATGCTTTGCTTAGCTGAATACTCGCTATGTGTTGCAGAAGAAGCTAAAAGACATGGACTCACTTGTTAAGTGATGAGTTGGAAGAAGCTCTTTGGCCAAAGATGTCTAATGAAGTGGCGTGAAAAGCTGGTCTCAGTTATTTCGGACTTTCATGTGGCTCCAGTGCTCAGGGGCGAGTATTATAAAGGCTGAAGTGGTTACTTTAAGTGAGTTCGTGGTAGAAAGCATGCGAGTAGCGATGCGGAAGTACGTAGAAAGTCTGCGTAATGAAGCAAGAGTTGAAAATGTATGATGCGATTGAGCGAGAACGCACCGCTTTCTCATAAAACCATATTAGAAGTATTAACGACTTCGCAATTATGCGTGGATATGGTCTCCATTAGCGCTTGCACTTTAGAAGCTTCTCGTGATGAGTCGTGAGAACTTTAGATGCACTAGTAGGAAGCAATCCGTGAATGTTGCAAACTCAGACATGCACGCCATAAAAGCAGCCTTTTATTAGTCATTGATGGTACGTTCTATGGTTTATTGTAATGCCTGTTGGAAACAGTGGTCGATACATTTGACAGTGGAAGGAACTGCAAAGATTGTTGATTGAGAAACTTCAAAACGTTCCTCGAGCTGAGTTTGGCAGACGGCAGAAGGAGTTTCTACGATAAACATACTATATTGGTCACCTGATAAAGGAAAAAGTTGGAGGAGCATTCTGTGCAAACTTACCAGCGAGTTAAACGATCACGTGTTTTGAACAAACTTACCCAGGATAGATTCAGTAAGCACGCTGTCAGCATTAGCGCACGAGCAACTGGGACATACGCATATATCATGACTTTACACATTGAAAAATCACCGTCCATTAAACCAAGATTATTCCAATGCTGCAGTTAGCCACTTTACAACCTTTAACAGAAAATATATCATTATGAGACACATGCGAATTAAAGAAGGAGGATGATGATCGCACTAATTGAATCTCAAATTACAAGATACGCTACGATTATCGTGAATATTTATTCTCGTTACTCATTTGAGTGCAGCTGTTTTGAAAATCGTGAACAATCATTTATGTTCCTAAAGATTTAGAAGAAATGATATATCGTGCCCAAAAGAAGCTTACGGATGATGGATTAGATCGAGCATGCACATCCATATATGTGGGCATGTAAACCACATTATTATAGCACTGGATTAAGTTTCTATAATTTCCACATGCATTTGGTGGATTATTCTCTAAAGGATTATATGCTATCTATCAAGAACAACCAGAAGGCTTTGTAGAAAATACTCAAGAATTACTTCAAAGTAAACTACTGTATCAAGTGTAGAAGATACTGCTAAAGTCGAGTAGATGTAGTACTCAGAATTCTGGAAGAAAGCATTAGCGGAAGTAGCAGAGTCTATTGAAGCATTTATTGCTTTAACGCCATTAAATAAATAAGAATAGTCATCAGAAGAGACGAGTTCAATCGTCTCTGTTTATAGATATGCTAAAGACTAAATAAGAGATGATAAAATTTTTATATATAAAATTATAAGAAAATGATTGCTGTTAAGAAGCTGTTAAAAGTATAGGAAGTTAATTCAATTGTCAGACAATTCTGATATAGGTCTGGCAGACAGGAGAAATATGGAAGAAAAAGGACTATTATTTTTCTCAACTGCAGCTGTAGCTTAACATTAGCAGCATGTGGTGGAAAGGACAATCTAGCAACTCAACTACAACTGGTGGAACTCCACAACTAAAACTAAATTTGCGTCTGAAGTAACGCATGAAGGTACACCAATTAAAAGGTGGAACATTAAATATGCTTTTAGTTTCAGCGATCTCCATTTAAAGGATTATTTATGGATGAATTGGCATCTGATTCAAGCAGATTCATCTATTACTTCACAAATTGATACTACATTATTTGAATATGATGAAAAACCGTAAATTAACAAATACTGGTTTGGGTTCAATTGAATTTGACGTAGAAGGTAAAACTGCTACAGTAAATTAAACTCAAAAAGACTTCAAATGGTCAGACGGACAACCTTTAACAATTGATGACTATATCTTCGCGATTGAAGCAATTGGTAATAAAGATTATACAGGTGTTCGTTATAACTCTAACTACCAAAACATTGAAGGTATGGACAAATTCCATAGCGGGTGAAGCTAGTTCAATTTCTGGGGTAGAAAATTAGATGACTACTCAGTGAAAAATTCACTTCAAACAAATGCGTCCATCAATGCAATTAGCAGGTGGAGCTTACTCATTAGTAATGCCACCAAACACACATCTTCTCAACAATTCCAGTTGCTGAATGAGAAGAGTGACTATGTCTGTGGTACAAAAGGCGTAGGCCTTGGACCATTCAAGATTGATTCAATACACCTGGTGAATCTGTAAATATCAGTACCAAAACGATACTATAAAGGTCGCGCAAATTAGATAAAGTGTAATGGAAGGAAGCCCTGATAACTGCATCTCAAATGAAAGCTGGTAACTAGTGATGTTGTTTCAATGCCAAGTGCTCAATATGAAGCATATAAAGATTTAATAAATGCTCATCCATTAGTTCATTTGCTTCTCAATATGAATATATTGCATCCCATTTAGGTAAAATACATAAAGAATAGCACGTGATCGATCCAAATGCTAAATGAAAGATCCAGTACACGTCAAGCAACGTTTATGCAATTGACAATAATGTCATGCAGGAAAGGATGTATCATGGTTTACAACGTGGAACAAACTCAACTCATCATCCCATTCTTTCAAAGATATTTACAATCCAAAAACCAAGAAGGATCTGATTATAACCCAGAAAAAGCTAAACAATTATTAGATGAAGCTGGTTATAAAGATACTGATGGTGATGGATTACGGAAAACAAGATGGTTCTAAATTATCAATCAACTTTGTAGCTCGTACCGTGATGATGCAAATGAATCATTAATCCAACAATATCTTTATGGTGGAAAGAAATTGGTTTAGATGAAACTTTACACTGGCCGTACCTTGAATCAAAATGTATTCTATGAAAAAGTTCAAGCGGGATGATCCAGAAATCGATATGTTCGCTGGTGGATGGGGACAGAGCAAGGCGATTCAAACCCATCTAATTTTATTCGGTGAATCTGCCAAGTTCACTTACTGTTTCGTAAGCCAAGAAGGTAAATGATATCATGGCAAAAATTAGTTCAACTGAAGCATTTGATCGAAGCTAAGAATGTAGAATTCACAAAGAATGGCAAAATATGTTCACGATCTGCTGTCCCATCTTCCCAACTTTAATTGGTGATTCGTAACTGCCGAACAAAACGTGAAATCTATGAACCTGGAAATTGGTAATAAAGATTCTAAATCTGCTTTATACCAACTTTGAAGTTGTTTCGAGACACAGCTTACTAAATAATTAAAAACATATTATTTTTATATGATTTCTAGTGGTAAGGACGCCAGCAGCTTCATGAATGGAATTTGACGGCTAAAAATCGAGCCTTGGTCTCGATTTTTCCCAGTACCAGCAGCCAATAGCGTGGCTACTGGGTACCATACTACAGTGGAAGTCTATTTTTGCATACACTATGAGGGTCGTTTTAGAATTTGACTTCCTTTGTAGTAGTAAGAGATGCTAGCGACTGCTGAAGCGAATCTAATGGCTGTTACTGTGGAGAGTTTATATTTTATATATATGTATTCTTTGAATAATAGAAAAATATTGTTAGTCGTTGATTTTATGCTGTTTTTCAATGGCTAAAATTAAATCTGAAACAAATCAGAAAAAGTTGTTGACAATCAGATTTAAACTCAGTGCATACAACTACCATCATGAAGAAAAGGAGTTAAGAACATGCATCAAGTATTCAAATCACAACATAATTAAATACCGTTGGCAAAGCCACTAGATACAGGTTGTTCTTAACGCACATTTTGTACATATAGATACAACCTTCATTGTCGTGAAATTGTATCTATGTGGCAAACTATAATTATGAGATGAACTCGACTACGTAGATTCTATTACAACAGAACTTACGTGGTCTGTACACAGAGACCATTATGGTCTCTTATATCGAGTCTATCTGAAAATGATTTACTTGAGGATTTATGAAGAAAAAGGTCTATTATTTTTATCAACTGCAGCCGTAGCTGTAACATCTAGCAGCTTGTGGCGGAAAGGACAATCAAGTGATGCAACTAATACAAGTGCAAAACCACAACCAAAAATGAAATTTGCATCAGAAGTAACTCACGATGGGACACCTATTAAAGGTGGAACATTAAAAATATGCGATTGTTTCACCAGCCCTTTTTAAAGGAGTATTTATGGACGAATTAGCATCTGATTCAGTTGACTTTACAAATTACATCTCAAATTGACAATACATTATTTGAATTTGATGATAACTGTCGATTAACTATCACAGGTTTAGCGTCCGTTGAATTTGATATTGAAGGAAAACTGCAGACAGTCAAACGAATTCAAAAAGACTACAAATTTTCAGATGGACAAACTCAAATAATTGATGATTATATTTTCGCAATTGAAGCAATTGGAAATAAAGATTATACTGGCGTTCGATATAATGGCAATTATCAGAACATTGAGCGAATGGAAACAATTCCTATAGTGGTGAAGCTAGTTCAATTTCTGGAGAGAAAAATTAGATGATTACTCAGTGAAAATTCATTTCAAACAAAATGCGTCCATCAATGCAATTAGCAGGAGGTTCGTTACCATCGTATGTATTGCCAAAACATATCCTTTTCAGAGATCCCTATCATCTGAATGGGAGAAAAGTGAATATGTTCGGGAAACAAAGGCGTAGTGTGACCATTTAAAATTGAATCAATTGTTCCAGGAGAATCCGTAACATTAGTACCGAATGAACATTTTTATAAAGGTCGTTCAAAAGTTGATAAAGCTGTGATGGAAGTTGTGTCTCCTGATACAGTTGTTTCTCAAGTAAAATCTGGTAATTGTGATACGCATCAATGCCAAATTCGCAATTTGAAGTATAAAGATTTAACAAATGCCTTTATTAGTTCATTTGCTTCTCAATATGAATATATCGTATTCCATTTAGGAAAACTGATAAAGAGCAAGGCAAAAAATTACGCATCCAAATGCAAAATGAGTGACCCAGGACATAGTCAAGCAATCGCTTATGCAATTGACAATATCGTTTGGGGAAAGTATTTTTAATGGTTTACAAAGAGGGAACAAATTTCAATTATTATTCCATCTTTTAAAAGATGTATAATCCAAATCAAGAAGGATTTGATTATAATCCAGAAAAAGCGAAACAGTCATTAGATGAAGCTGATATAAAGATACAGATGGCGATGGATTACGTGAAAATAAAGATGGTTCTAAATTATCCATCAACTCGTAGCTCGCACTCGTGACGATGCAAAATGAAGCGTTAATCCAACAATATTTATTATGGGTTTCAGGAAGTCGGCTGATATACACTACACTGTACACTTGAACCGCCGAGTCTATTCTATGATTCAAGCGGATGACCCGGAAAATTGATATGTTTGTGGGTGGATGGGGAATTGCTGCGATCCAAACCAGCCAACTTATTTGAGAAACAGCTAAATTCAACTTCTCTCGTTTTGTAAGTCCAGAGGGTAATGAGATTATTACAGATTGGTTCGACAGAAGCATTTGATGAAGCGAAGAATGTGGAGCTCTTTTAAACAATGGCAGAAAATATGTTCACGACCAAGCCTTCATTTTCCCAACTTAATTGGTGAACTGTAACTGCCGAACAAGCGTGCGAAATTCATGAATTTGAAAATTGGTACGAAAGATGCTAAATCTGAGTTGTATCAAATTGAGTTGGTTTCGGAAAATTCTAAGCATCAAATTTATATGACTTCCTGTCGTAGCGCGGAGGACGCCAGCAAAACCTCGTGGTTTACATGGCTAAACTTACTAAGGTCCAAAGTTTTCCTGTACCAGAAGCCAATGATGGCTTCTAGTCACTTGCGCCACTGGGAAGTCTATGTGTTTTTGCATTCATTTTGAGAGTGTGTTTAGGAACATGACTCCCTTTGGCTAGCGAAGAACGCAAAACAGCTCCCGCAAATGCGAGTCTCAGTGAAGCCAAAGTCACTGAGTGGAGTCCTTATGTCCTATTTTAGAGATACTTTAATGAGATTATATAATTATGAGTAAACAGTGAAAAGATTATGCTGCTTTATTTTTAATTTATGATAGAAACGATTTCTGAGCATAAGGAGATGAGGAACTTATGCGTGAAATAAGAAATATTTGGAGTGAAATGAGACGAAGAAAAAGAATTGGTTATATGTAACAACAGCAGCAACAGTATTAGCTTTAGCAGTCTGCAGTCTCGTAATAGCAGTCACAGCAGCCACTAAAACACTCGTCATCTAGGAACACAAACGAAATTTGCAACAGAAGTCAGTCAATGATGCAGAAGCTATAGAAGCGAAACATTAAAATATGCTTTTAGTGGCATCTTTCTGGTTTCCAAAGGTGTATTCATTGATGAATTAGCGCAAGATTCATTAGGATTCAAATGATTAGTCTCACAAAATTGATTCAAGTATTTTTGAACTTTGATGAGAATAGACAGTTAACAAATACTGGTTTAGCAAGTCTTGACTTTGATATTGAAGGCAAAACGGTTACTGTTACATTAAATTTCAAAGATTATAAATGGTCAGACGGTCAACCAGTGCAACGATTGATGACTATATCTTCTACTTATCAATCAATTGGGCATAAAGATTACAGCAGGTGTCGTTATAATAGTAAATATGAAAAATGTAGAAGGAAATGAAAGAATTCCATGAAGGAGACGCAGATCTCAGCATCAGTGATTAGAAAAATTGACGACTATTCTGGTAAAACGTCATTTTAAGGAAATGCGTCCTTCTATGAAATTGGCAGGTGAGCATTAAATGCTTATATTACGCTGAAACATATTTTCTACACTCCAGTTGCAGAATGGGGATAAGAGTGAATATGTACGTGGAAACAAAATTTGTTGGTTTAGGGCACGTATTAGACGACTATTCCTTGGTGAATCTGTAGATTAGTTCCTGTACGAACATCACTACAAAGGTCGTGCAAAATTAGAGTAGTAGTAATGGTGTTCAGTATCTCCAGATAATATCGTTTCAGAAATGAAAGCAGGTAAAATATGATATTGCCGAGATGCCAAATGGCACAATGGCATGAAATCTTATAAAGATTTAACAAATGTGGAACTTAGGTAAGTGGCGCATTTAAATCTTCATTTGAATGTGTAGCCCCACTTTAGGAAAATTTGACAAAGCAAGTTGTAAAAGACCACCGATCCAAACGCAAAACGAGCGACCCAGTATTACGTCACAGCAATTGCTTGCGCATTAGATATGTGATACACAGCAGGTGAAAAGACTTTACCATGACTTTACAACGTGGAACAACATATCTTGATTTATTATTCCATTCTTTGTGACAGATGTATATACTGCAGAACAAGATGGATTTAACATATAATCCAGGCGCAAACAGTAAACAATGCTAGAAGAAGCTGGATATAAAGATGTTGATGGTGATGGAATTCAGTGAAAAATAAAGATGGTCTCTCCATTGGCATTACATTTGCGGCACGTACCGTGATGATGCTGAATCAACGTCAATCAACAATACCTATTATGGTGGAAAAGAAATTGGATTAGATGTTCACTATACACTGACGCACCATTGAACTCGAATAACTTCTATGAAAAAGTTCAAACAGACGATCCAGAAAAATTGGATATGCTCTGGCAGCTGGATGGGAAACAGGGTTCGAATCCAAACCCAGCAAACCTATTCGGTGAAACAGCTAACTTTAACTTTGCCTCGCCGTGTAAGCGAAAAAGGAAAGTAGTGTCTGCAATAACATTAGTTCAAATAGAAGCACGTGATGATGCTACGTTGAATCTAGCAAAGAATGGCAGCAAGTAAAGGCGTTCATGATGAAGCATTTATTTTCTCCCAACATTAGTAGGGGACTTAGTAACTGCCAGTCACAAACGTGAAATATTATGATACGAAGATCGAACAAGTAACTCAAAATCAGCATTGTATCAATTAGAAGTAGTATCAGATACTCGGGTTAGCTAGTTTCATGGCCAGACTTTTCTCGTATGAGAAAAGTGCCTGCATAAAAATGAGCTAAAAGAAAATAAACGAGATTAAAAATAACTTGTAAAAATTAAAAATATACAGTTAATATATTAACATCTTAAAACAAAAAGAAAACAAAGAATCTTTGAAGAAGATTTTATTAAGGAGAGATGAATATGATGAAGAAAATGGCTAATATGGGAGTTAACTAACCGCTGCAGTAGCGCTGATAACGCAGCTGTGGTTCAAAAACAACGCAACGTTCAAAAACAACAATCGAGGAGCAGACAAACAAAATTTGTTTCTGAAGTAACTCATGATGGTGAACCAATTAGGTGGAACATTAAAATATGCGATTGTCGGTGCTTCACCTATTAAATGTGACTATCTACTGATGAATTAGCTTTGATACAACAGATCCATCTGTAGCAGGAAATGCTTGACGAACTGCCATGTTTGAAGTACGATGATGATCGCAAATTAGCAACGTTACAGGTTTAGTATCTATTCTCATTTGATGTAGAAGGCAAAACAGCAACAGCGTAAATTAAACTCTCAAGACTATAAATGGTCAGATGAGAGAGATCAGCAATCGATGACTATATCTTCACATATGAAGGAATTGGTCACAAAGACTACACTGGTGACGTTGGTGATGTGAGATTTCCAAAACATTAGAAGGAAATGGATGAATACTACATAGCAAAGCTTCAACAATCTCTGGTTTAGGATTGATGATTGGCACAGTGAAAATTCACTATAAAGAAAATGACACCTTCACGCAATTAGCAGGTGGTTCAGTAAGTAGCTATGCGGATGCCAAAACATGTATTCTCTACCCTGTAGCTGAATGGGAACAAAGTGATGCAGTCTGTGGCAAATCTAACGTTGGTCTAGGGCGGCTACAATTGAATCAATGGTACCTGGTGAATCAGCACATTTGTACCAAACTCATTACTATAAAGGTCTGTTCAAATCTTGATCAGTCGTACTGAGTTGTTTCTCCTGACAGTATCGTTCAGAAATGCAGCCGGTAAACTATGATGATACTGCAAGTATGCCATCAGCTCATTATGATCTCATCTAAAGATTTAACAAATGTAACTTTGTAAGTTCTTTACAATCACAATATGAATATGTTGGATCTCAAAACTTGCAAATGTGAGAGCAAGGTAAACATGCGCCATTGTCGATCCAACAAGTAAAATGAGTGATGTAGCGTTTACAATGTCAAGCAATTATGCTTATGTGACGACGCAGATACAGCTGGTACTTGTATAATGGATTACAAACGATGGAATAAACTCCACCATCATTCCATTCTTCAAAGATATTTATAACAGCATCAAGAAGGATTCAGCCTACAACCCAGAAAAGCTAAGAAATTATTAGATGATGCTGGTTAGAAAAGATGTAGATGATGCATTACGTGAAACAAAGATGGTTCTCAAAACTAAAAATTAACTTCTATGCTGCTCGCACTGTGACGATGCGGAATGAATCATTAATTCAACAATATCTATCATGGTGGAAAGAAGTTGACTGATATTCACTATATACTGACGTACATTAGAAGTGAACAATTTATGGAGTTGTGCTCAGCATCTATCCTGAAATCGATATGTTTGCTGCCGGCTGGTCAACAGGCGTATCGTAATCCATCAGGATTTATTTGTGAAGACAAGCACTAATATGCAAACGTGCTCACTACTCCAGAAGGAAATGCAGCTACTGAGAAAATTTCTCCAAATGAAGCATTTGATGATGCCGTCAAAACATTCAATTTAGCAAAGAATGGCAGATGCGCTAATGCATCAAGCGTTTATCTTCCCAACACTTACTGGTGAAAGTGCAACTGCTGTTAACAAACGTGTGAAATACTCACGATAAAAACCGGTCCAAACCATGATGAATCTTCTATGATTAAATTGCAACTAACTGCAAACTGAACCTGTAAAATAAACCCGACGCTCCTCGACCCAGTGAACAGGATTGAGTCGAGTGTTTAGATAGCAAGCCATGAATTTTCAAAGTAGCAGAGGACGCCAGCAAACCCTGCGTTTCATGGCGTCACTTGAGCCTCAAGGTCTCTGTTTTTGATACATGTCAGAATTGTTGGCTATATCAATCTACGGGAAAAATCTCTAGCTCTTTGTTTTGTTGGAAATGGATGTGCGGTAAGAATAGTGTCTGCTAGTAGTTGACAACGCTTAGCCACTGCTAAAAGTCTTTTCTTTTGAGAACTACACAAAAACCATAACTAGAAATAAGAAAATTAATTTTTAAGTTTAAATATAAAATGCAATTTTGAAAACATTTTTATGGAAAATATTAGAACACTAATTATTCTTGCATCGGTAGTGAAATTTAAAAGAATCATGGCAGAAACAAATATACGTACTCTTTAAAATGTTTGAATTGGTCACACAATTTGTAATTTTGTTAAAAATGACGATAATATCATTAATGTTTAAGCTAAGAAAAATTCACTGAATCTTTGAAATAAAGTATGGACAGACATACGAAGGTTAAAACGCTAACCATCTGATTCAGATAAAGGAGGTACGATTTATTATCAGATAGTCCATTATTAGAAATCGACATCACATGTTGGATTTCATTAAAGAGATGATAGGATGAAAGTTGATGGTGTTTCATTATCATTAGAGAAATGGAACGTAGCAAATTGTAGGGGAATCTGATGTAAAAATCTACATTATAACAACTATTATGGAAGCCATACAACAAATTAAACACAAAAATTACTGGGACATTTATTTATAATGATGGAATTTAGTGAATCGAAAAATGAAAACGTTATACAATAAAATTCCTGTGGAAATGACATTGGTATGATTTTCCAAGCATCCACTGAAGCCTCGCTAAAACCCATTAATGACCATTGGTGCCTGAAATTGATGAAGCATTATTATATCATACAGATTTAGACGACAAACTGCACAGAACGTGTGTGAGACTATTGATTGGTACTGCACGCAAGTGGACTTCCAACCACAACGTACATTTAAACAATATCCACAAGGAATTATCAGGTGGGATGCGTCAACGTGTTGCAATTGCGATTGCACTATCACGTAAACCACCACCATTACTATCGCTGATGAACCAACAAACAGCGCTTTGACGTAACACTCAAGCACAAATCTTAGATTTATTAAAGTGAAATCAAAGCAGAAACACAATCAGGAATTATTTTAATTACGCACGACCTTGGGGTAGTCGTGAAACTGCAAGGACCGTGTAGCTGCGTGATGTATGCTGGACAATTGTAGAAATTGCTCCAGAGGAACTGCCATTTACAAACCTTACCATCCATATACCTGCCTATTATTACAATCACTCTCGTTGGTCTCAGCGACAGAGTTACACGTCACTGAAGGCACAGTTCCTCCATTACTGTTTACCACGCACAGGATGTCATGTTTTGCTCCTCGTATTCCATGGATTTCTGCTGAAGAACATGAAGAAAATCTCAACATTACACGAAGTTGGCAAAGGGCCATTTTGTTCAAGTTGTACATGTTTATAAAAATTTCCATTTTGAAGGGAGGAAGCATACTGGGTTTTGCTAGATCGAAGACCTAGAAAGTTCAATCACCCACTAGAAGTGGCTTTTAACTGAGTAATCGGGACCGCGTTTACGGTGCTGATGGTGTTAGCACTGGAAAATCACCGAAGAAGGAAAACTTATGGACTTGTAGGTGAACTCAGGGTTCTGTAAATCAACAATCGGTAAAGCAACTATCGGTTTAGAGTTTTCGGTAACTAGCGGGTAAAGTATTATATGAAGGTCAAGATGTGACGATAAAGCAGCGTCGTCGTACTTCTGATTACAAACTTCGTACATGTACAAACATCGATTTTCCAAGATCTCTATCAAGTTTTAACTTAAAAACGTATTTTAGATATCGTTGTTGAGCCATTACGTAACTTCGATCGTTTATCCCAGAAGAAGAACGTCGGAAGTTATCAATCAATGGAAATCATCGCTTTATCAGGAAGAAGCTATTAAAATACCTCGCCCAAATTCTCTCGTGGACAACGCTCAACGTATTAGTAGCTCGCATTAGTGCGCAATCCACGCTTTCAATTATCGCCGAGGAACCAGTATCTGCTTTGGACCTCATCAGCACAAGCGCGTATTAAACTACATGAAACGTATCTGCAAGATGAATTCAACTTGCTACTTTATTCATCTCATGACCCGCGTAGTAAAACACATGTGTGATGAATTGTTCATTATGTATCGTGGAGCGTTTCTGTTGAAACAGGAAAAGTAAATGATATTTATGCGATCCCTCGCCGATATTTATACAAAACAAGTCTATTATCAAGTACTCCAGTTATTGACCCAGTAAAACCGTGAAGCGAACAAACTGACGTCGTATTGAAGTTTCTGAGAAATTCTATCAAGAAAATCAAACAATGTACTAAGGACGAAAATGGTCGCGTATTTCGATTTACAACACTGTCATGATCTCGCATTTTCGTTGCAAGTTGAATCTGTCAGCAAAGGGAGGGTAACTAGACCATGTGGAAAAACTATATTACGTCGTGTGTGCTACCAATGTTGCCACAAATTAATTTTAAGTTTATTAGCATCTCCCGAATTGCTAAGATGATGCCATAGTATCCATTTACAGGCTCTAATTACCCTGAAACAGACCCAAATACGATTGAAGCTTTACGTGTGAAAAGCTGGATTCTAGCGTATCCATGGTAGTACTAATATGTTCGTTGGATGGCAAAGCATTGCAAGGAGACTTTGGGACAAAGCTATACTTATAAATACGCGTTACTAAATTAATTGCGAACGTATTGGCAACACAGTTTGGTTATCATTACACATAATAATTTTGGACGTATTTAATTGTACATTACCTTTTAGGGATGATTGCAGGACGTTATCAAAATTCAAGTGCAGATAGGTTAATCGTTGCGTATAACTCTGGCCATTTCTTATTCAATTCCTCACATCTGTATTTGGCTTTTAACTTATTATGCGGTTATTTGGTTATACATTAGGTTGGTTCAACTCGTGGTTCAGTTGATTCAGGTGTGTCACCAGATCTATTGGTTATTTAATTAATCGATTCCACCACTTATTATTACCAGCATTAATCACGGCGATTTTATCAACAACTGGTACAGTCTCACATTTGACTGGGGCAATTGATGCGGAAGAGTCACGACTCATGTTCGTACAGAAGCTCACAGCCAAAGGGGTCCCTGAAAGCGGCATTTAACCGTCACATTTTCCGTAACTCAATTTTACCAATCGCCGCCTCTTAGGACATGAATTCACAGGTTTAATCGGTGGTTCAGCGTGTGCTTTGAAAACATCTTCTCATATCCAGGAATGGGGAACTTATTCGCAAGTTCAATTTCATCTCATGTGACTATTCGTTAATCTTAGCGTTGTTATTACTATTTCGTACGGCAAATACTATTAGGAATACATTAATAGTCTGATATTATTATGAGTATCGTTGACCCTAGGGTTCATGCGCACAGAAAAGGAGGAGTAGCAAAATGGCGCAAGATAAAAAGATGCACACAAAGAAAGCACCGCATCTACCCCACTCCACTGGGTTCCAGGTACATGGTAAAGCGAGAATAAAGATATTGCTCTGCAAGTACTAATTATTCTAAACTCACTTTTCTTATTTATTTACATTGGTCCGTTCTTCATTAATAGAAGCAACTGCTTGGAAAGTGTAAATATTTTACAACGTTATAGCACCAGGTGTGAACGGTTGCCTATTAGGTTCGACGAAGGTGGTACGTGATGTGGCCTGCGATGCTAGTTATCGCCTCGTAACTCTGTAACAATTGGTTTCACTATTACAATTTTAACTCTCTGTATTATCGGGATTATCGTTGGTTTGACTCTGCTACTATGGTAAATGGAAGTTGATACTACATTACGCGCTTGTTGATTCTCACTGCATGATTTTACCAACATCATTGCGATTACTCATCGTATTTTGCACAGCTATTCCAAACTATACATTATTCCACTTATTTTCAATTATGATGACATTGTTCTCTACTGGCTGGTTCTAGCTCTGTTTATTCAGAACTCGTACGTTACAAGTAGTCAGTTAAATAGTACGGCAAATGCGCCTAAGACTCCAGTTCTAGTGTGATTGGCAAATTATGTTCCGTGAGATTTTACCTCAACATCAGTTCACATATTAATCATTGTTAACTTAATTTTACGTTTAGTGGAAATATCGTGCATTGAAACTGGGTTTAACATACTTAGGGTTTCGGTCACTATATACAACCTCTTCTTTTAGGAACGTTAATTTCTGCAGCAAAACGCATAGGTTATTGAAAACAAAAATGTGGGTATGGCTACTGCAACACTTTTAATCTTAGTAAATGATGTTATGCTATCAACCACATTGGACAAGCGTTCCAACGCAGCGGATGCTCGTCAACGTCTAGGTTATGATTATGAAATAGACTTTATTAGCAGCAAAGGACGCCAGAAGCCCCTGGGGTCTTGGCCAAAAGCTGAGCCTTAGGTCTCAATCTTTTTCCCTAGTAACAGTAGCACATGGCTACTGTTACCCATACTGCTCGCAAGTCTTTGTGTTTTAATGGATGTAATATGAGATCGAAACGAATTAGACTTCCCATATAGCAGTAAAGGACGGCAGCAAAACCTTCGGTTTCATGCCCAAACTTTGAGCCCATAGGTCTCAGCCTCAGCACAAGCAGCGAGAGGCTAATGGTACGTTACTACAGAGTGAAGCTCTTTCTGTCTTTATCAGTTATTTACAAGACTTTCAAAGAAATTATACTTTCATATAGTAGCAAAGGACTGGCAGCTACTAGGAAGTCCTTTTTGTTTTACCTTTTGGTTGTACTTTTGTATGTAAAATAGAAGGGCTAATAATTTTAATGGAGGATTTATGAAAAGAGAAATTTAAGAAATATCAACATTTAGTGAAGCCTTATGACACTACTATTGTAATTGCCTTTTATTTATTTTCATCGTTTTTACCAAAATGCACTTTGCAGTACAACAGATGACGACCCAACTGAAGCTAGGCCAAAGATTTATGCATGTTGTTACAATTAATGGTGAAGTTCAATCGCCTTGAATTAAGAGGATAATTTCACTAAGAGGAGTTTATTTATTTCTAGTGACGATCAATATAATATTATTGACAGATGGACTAGATCGAGAGATGTGAAGATAATAGTCCCGACCAAATCTGCCGTTAAAACGGGTTGATTTCAAGAGGGGCAAACGAGCATTTGTTTGCCGTGCATGGGTTGATGATTGAGATTGTTTCAACATTAGATCCTACCGAAGAAACGGATACTATCATTCCTGTAACGAGGAATTAGATTTTGTTATTGCAGTATAGACTGCAAGCAGCCCGAAAAAGTTGAGTCTCATGGTTAAATGTTTGAGCCCAGTCTGAGCTTTCCTAGTAACAGTAGCCGCACGTGTGCCTGCTGTTACGTATACTGCTATAAGAAGTTCATTCTTCTTTAACGGATATTTGAGTGGAGCGTGGATAAGAGGCAGTGACTGTATAGTAGCAGGACACCAGCAAACCCACTGGCTCATGCCCAAAATTTGAGCCTTTGTCTCAAATTTCTAGTAACAGTAACCAAGCGTGGCTGCTGTTACGCATACTACCATGGGAAGTCTATTCTGTTTTAACGGATATTTATGAGGGTGAGGGATAAGACTTAGACTTTTGTATAGTAGTATAGACACCAGTAGACTCGTGGGTTTCCTAGTAGCAGGAAGAAGTCTTTTTGTTGTTTAATAAATGAAATATTGTTCTATTATTTGTCAGTTAATTTTATTCGTGATATGATAGACTTACACCCATGTATACATAAGGGCTATACTATTGAAATTAAAAGAGAGTGAGAATTTTTATGGAATGAAAATCAACTATTAGAGCTGCACTCTTCGTCATGATAAAATGGAAGAAGAAATTGGTCTGAACTGATAAATGGTATATATAAATATGGAATCATCCTTATTTAAAAATTTTAGAGAATTTTGGAAAAATTTCACCAACTAAATTGTTTTTAACTCGTACTTTAACTTATAGCTTTTAACTTATTTAGCTCAGTGGCGCATCATTGGGCGTGGATTAAGAGCAGGAATGATTCAAGAAACCATCTATGATGAAGCTGGTCAAGAAGCTGGTGCAGTTATATATAGTTAGAGTACGTACTTGAACGCGAAATCCAACATTTATGAAAGATGCAGTGAATATCAACAGAAGATAAGCGTTTCATCATCATAGGTTTTGACTTAGTTGGGACTTTTACGTACTGCTGGCGAGGATCTATTCACTGAGGAAATATAGTTGGTGGAGGAAGTACATTAACGCAGCAATTAGCATATACATTTTTAACTTTAGATCAAACTTTCGATGCGAAAAGCCAGCAATGATAAGTCTTGAAATTGAAAACATTATACAAAGATCAAATTTTTGAAATGTATTTAAATACGCTTATTTTGAAATGGAGCTATGGTATTGAAATGCAGCACAGCGCTATTTTGAAAAGTGCCAAAACTTATCATTATGAATCTGCAATTTTAGGTGCTTAGTGCACCTGTTATTATAATCCAATTGAGACCCAGGATACTACACCAGACGTGTAAACTGCATTGAGTTTAATGGAATAATGGATTAGTGAGCAGATGCAAATATTGCAGGAGAATCTGAAATTTCACATGTTTGATAATTATGTAGCATCCAAGATATCGTTATCCTTATTATTTTGACGCTGATTAATGAGATTACTCAAAATTCATGGTATTAGCGAAGAGGACTTTATTTAATAAAGGGTATCGCATCTATACTGATTAAATCAAAAACTGCAAGCGGATATGGAAGAAACTTTTGGAAATACACAATTATATCCTGCTTATGTGATGATGGAACAAAAAGCTCATGCAGCCTCTATTGCTATGGAACCTCAAACGGAAATGAAGTTAGCAGTAGTTGGAGGAAGAATTGATGGCAGGGAAAACATACGTTTAGAGGTTTTAATCAGCTAGCACAAATGAAAAGTTCAAACCTGGTTCAACTTTTTAAAACCATTAGCAGTCTATACCTTGCATTAGGAAGAAGGATATGAACCTCATCCACATATTGATAGATGAAAACGTTCGTACGGTCCAGAAAAATATACTCCAGAAAACTGGAATCATACAAAAATAAAAGGTCACGGGTAACAATGATAAAGCGAAGTTTAAGTTGGAATGCTCCTGCAGTGGTTATTGGATCAATTAGGTTTGAAAAAGGAGTTGAAAAAGTTCATCAATTTGGAATTTCAAACAGTTCCAGAGGATGAGTATTTAGGAATTGTCTTTTAGGGATTAACAAAAAGGAGTTTCTCCAATGGAAAATGGCATCAGCTTATACAACATTTGCAAAATATAGGGTGTTCAAAGTAAGGAGATTTTGTGACTAAAATTGTTGATGCTACTGATGCTATTAAGGATAACACAACCTCAAACTAATAAAGAACAAGTGAAAGTGTTGCAGATAAAAATGACGAGCAGGGTTATTAACCGTGCATATGCGCCTGGTGGTGGTGGAGCTAATGCTGCCCCTGCAGGTTATATGATTGCAGGTAAAACGGGTACTACTGAAAACGGTTATAATGGAGAAGATGGAGCAAGAGATCAATGGATGATTGGTTATACCCGATATGGTAGTAGCAACATGGATGGAAGCAGGGATGATTCTACAAATATTCATTAGCTGTATCACACTCATGAGTGGGAGACCATTATTCCAATTAGAAAATGTATGGTTTATTAAGTACATTTTCTAAAAATACACGATTTAATGTTAAACCCACTGTTGCAAAATCAAAAGAACACTTTCACCTCAGAATGTAGATGAAAATGATTCAAAAGCAGAAGAAACAGGAAAAGGGCAAATATGGTCCAAAGTTCAAGAGTGACAGGACAATTATGGAGTTGACAATAGACGAGTATGATGATTACTTTTTAAACTAAAAATAAATTTGTAATCAAATTGTTATATAACTGCTCACAAAATGCAACTCAAAGAAGTGTAGAATTGACAGTAAGTTTAAATAGGGGGAAATCGTATGAAACATAAAAAGGGATATTGGGCTGCTCTTCAGCTTTTAACACCATTAACTGTTGGAACGTATGCAAATACAACTACAGCAAAAGTATGCTGATGAAACAGTAGTTAGTGGAAAAATACATACTTTCGATAGCAAAGAAGCAATTATCAAACGTATTAATGAAATTCGTAAAGAAGCTTATGAAGAAGGTTTAGTAGATCGATATGTAACCCATTAAAATGGTCAACAGCTTTAGAAAAATTACGAAATTCGTTCAGTAGAAGCTTCTGTTTTACTTGCCCATAGTCGTCCAAATGGAGAAAGAGATCCATTTAGTATTGTATAAAGATAATGTGAGAAGTCATGGGGAAAAATTTAGCTTGAATAGTACAGGAGTTTTTAGAAGGAATTGAATATTTCTGATGGTGAAAAGCTGCATGCGTGAAATCAACAGTGAATCATCAACCATTAGAAGTTGGAGAACAAACAGGACATTATTGAATTTAATTGTCCAGATTTTACGCATACAGCATTAGTTAGCTTTCCCAAAAAGGGATGGTAAAGGTGTGATTACGGCTCAAGCATTTACCAATACGGAATGGTTAAAAGGAAATGGCTTTGATACTAATTTATCAGAAGACTGCTTTGAGGCCATATGCAGAAGCATCAGTCAACATTACAACTGGTGGTAAAACTGAAAAAGCATCTCTAAAACAAACGAAACTGTAAAACAAGCAACACAACTGCAGAGAAAACAAAGCAGTCGCTACATCTACAAGTCAGCACAGAAAGAAACAACAACTGTTTTAAATGGCTGTATCGATCGCAGTTATTATAAAAATGGAGAGAAAGTGATTTCAATGGATCTATGATGATTATTCTAGTTGGTTCTATATTGAGCTAATGGAGAATATTTAGGAAAATATATGGAAAAGGCGATTACTATTTAGAAGCTGGTGGATATATGGCTAGTGGAGAATGGATTTATGATACGAACTCATCAAAAATTGGTTCTACTTGCATGGTAATGGAAAAATACGCGTCAATATTGGAAAGATTCGTACTATTTAGGTCAAAATGGCGAATTAGCACGACATGGGTTGAGAACCTATTATGTAGATTCTACAGGAAAAATGGAATCCAGAATGGGATTGATCATAAGTCAACAAAAATTAGATATATTTCATTTTTGTTGACTTTTTGTTTTTCAGAACTATACTTCTTATTAAGTTAGATGTCATCTAATTTATTACGAAAGTGAGGTTGAAATTCATGAATATCATATTAAATAATGTGGAATTTTAGAAAGTTATGGCTTTAGTAGCACATTTGCGGAGCAGCGAGTAATATTATTCAATATGCTTTATCTCTTTATGTATTAGATAAGACTGGTTCTGCAACAGCTTTTGCTAGTATTCTTCGATTATTATCTTCCTAGAATACTATTTTCGCCAAATTGCAGGTGTGTGAGCATCGAGCACTCGACAAAAAGGTCTCAGTATATACAACACTGATGACGGTTATTACGTTATTGATTTTGGAGTGGGACTTATGTAACAAGTAATTTATCTCTTGTAGCGATGTGTTTTAGTCATTATTTTAGAATTCAGTAGAAGTTTTTCAATCGGGTCCAATGATGAGTGTCTTTGCCTGCAATTGCAGAAGAAAAATCAATTAGCTCTAGCGAATACTTGGATGCAAGTGGATAATGGAATTGTAAAATATTATTACACCGTTTGTTGCAGCATTTATTTATTCGACTTTTTCCATTACAGGTTCTTATTCATTTCAGGAAGTATTTTATTTTTGATCGATGATTGGTTATGCATTGATGAAAATTCCTGAGCGTAAAGTCTCAAAAACAAAATGGATGATGAGCAATCTGTTGTGAATAGTTTTTGGACAGATTTCAAAGATGGCATTAAAATTGCGTCTCGACATTCCAAATCTTATTATTATTGTATTGCTTGCATTATTTATTAATTTTTAATGTCTCCTATATTTGGTATTGTGATTACTTACTTTTATCAGGGTTACGTTGGAATTTTCAAATACAGAATTTAGTATGTTTTCAACTATTTGTTGCAGTGGTGAGTATGATTTCTCCATGATTGCGTATCGTTTTAATTAAAGACAGTAAAGAACCTGTTCACTTATTATTGAAATATACTGGGGATTTGTCGTTGGATTATTTGTGGTTAGTGTGGAACAATGGCTCGTGATATTTTATCAATGAATCAATGGATGTCGTTAGCTGGTATTCTTGTTGGATTTATCCTTGTTTCTGTTTTAGCAACGCATATTAATATTCAATTATCTACGATTTCGCAAAACTATTCCTGAACAATTTTAGGAAGAATTGGAAACAACGATGGAGATGTTAAGGCTACGATTTCAGTTCCAATTGGGCAATTAGTTTTTGGAATGTTATTAGATGTTTCTGAATGCTACAGTGTTTAGTTGTTTTATTGTGGGATTAGTGGTGGCTCTTAGTAGTAGCAAAATCTAATGTATCAAGATTCTTAGTCAGAGGGGAAAAATGTAATCGAAACAAGAGCAGATGGAGTTTGTTAATCAATTGCTATATCCAATTTTAATATTGAAAAATGATCGAGACGAAGAAACGCCCTTCATCTCATACGAAGAACAATTAGAAGAGATTGTTGAAGAAATGAGACATATGAGTATTCCTTTAGAAAGCTATAAGGATAATATTCTGTATTTTCTATAAAGATGATGTTTTACGAATGTTTTTATCAATGTAAAACGTTACTTCGTTACCATTCTTTTGAGGAATATGCTGAATTTTTACTATCTATGGATGAAGATTTTATTACAGCAATTAATGACAAGTATTGTAAAACAAGATGAAGAAGTAGCAGAGGATAGTGGAGGAATTATTAGGAAATCAATTTGCCTTTTAGATTTTTAAAATATTTTGCTGATTGATGATACTTTACGTTGGAATTACTTTGCAGTTATTTCGAAACCTGATTGTAGAAGATTTTATTTCATTACATCAAACAATTAAACCTATTTTTGATAAAGTGTATGTAGAATATTTACATGATTTTAAATAAATCTATACTACATTTGAATCCACAATTTATGAATACCCAAGGATTTTATCAGAGGCGTTTTTACAGCTACTGAAGGAAATAGAGGAAATTGATTGGACCTCAGATAAAAATTTCAGTTATTCCAACTGTATTATCTCGACTTTCTTTTTCTGGAAGATCTGAAATTCTATTATTAGTAAAATCGTTAGAAGTCATTCTAACATGTGATTCAAAACACGATCGGATAAACAACAAGAATGACACCAATAAGTTTTCATTTAGATGAAATACAAGGTATCAAATATGCGAAATCGCTAAAGGTAATAAAGGAGTGTAAGATTGCAGGAATCAAATTAGGGATTTACTCGTGCACAGTTTCTATCATATTAATGAATTAGTCTATCGAATTTAGTAGTTCAAGCGTTGAACAAGAAGGATTGCACGAAGGACTCATACAGAATTGATTACAGAAGTGATGAAATGGATTAATGGGAGTGATAGTCGAATGACGAATACTGTAGAGAATGAGGAAATAATATGCTGGCAATAGCACTACAAAAAGCTCAGTGCGGAGGGATACACATGGAGTGATGTATTAGTAAAAACGTAGTGAAGTCGGACCAATCGATTACATGATATGACAGTCTACGACATCCAAGTGATGAAGCATGGTCGCACAACATTAGCAGGACAGAGGCTCAATTAAAGAGCTTTAAAGACAAGGAGGATAAATTGGCAGATTTAGAAGCATTAACTGGCTGCTACTGAAGAATATGATGCAATATATGCAAACATTTTACCGCTTTATCTCATTACGCAGAATCATGCCAATGACTGCTTTATCGTCTCAATGATAAGGCAGTAGTTGGAAAATGCAACTATTTGAGCACTGGCAAGGGCTCAGCACAAAAATATGAGTTTCTACGACACTGAAATTGTAGGATTAGACGTGAGTTTACGTCAATTGTGTCAGCAGAAAAACGTCCAGATTTAGCATACTTTATTGGATTATTCGTGTTAAAGCTCATACTTTTCATCAAAAGATGGTGAACAAGTGCTATCAAACTATGTCTAGTTTACCAAGTTTCTATCAATCTTCCATGAAGTACATTGAAACAAGATATGAAATGACCCATCGCAGCTGATGGAAAAACGTAAGGAAAAATAGTTTTGTTTTATATGAAAACCTGCATGAGATGGATAATCATACAGTAGTTCGTCGTAATGCAGCAAAGTTTTTATAAAACATTAAATCGCTATATATACAGTGCTGCAAATGATATATTTTCAACGATTAAAAAGAAAAATGCTTGCAACAATGCAAGGCATGGAGGTGCGTATGCTCACATCACTTTATTAGATAAATAAGATGGGGATCGTGAATTATACGATCGTCAAATTCTGTGCTAGATTAATGACAGATTTAGCACCACATATCCAACGTTATACTCAGTTTATTAGCAAGAGAACATGGCATTCAAGATATGCACTCGTGATTGTAAAACTAATTTTGCATCCTGAATTTGAAGTGGATATGTCCACGGAAGAATCTAGAGACTATTTGAAGAAAGCTCTGGAAATTTTAGAAGATTATAAAGGATATGATTGATGGAAAGTCACAGGAAACGTTGGACTGACTCAAAGCTATTATTGGTAAGAGCACAGGTAGGATTCTAAAGGACTGTTCCAAAAGAGGAGCTACATTTTATTATCAGCGGACTGGAAAAATGGGAAATGATGCGCATCGTATTAGCATGCATGAATTCAGACATGCCTACCACTTCAAAACGTGTGGAGAAGAGTTAACAAATGTTTAATAATGAAATCGTTCATTATACTTTGTAGAAGCTCCATCAACTTTGTACGAAGTAATTGTATCAAATTATTTATTAAAAATAGCACAGATGCTCGTTTGAAACGTACATAGTAAGGATTAGCCGCACTTATTTCCACACATGCATGAACTCACTATTTAGGCTGCATTCCAGCATCGTGTCTGTAAAATGGTAGATACAGTGCAAAATGTTTAAATGCAGATGGGCATCTCATAGTGAAACGTGAAGTGATGGAAGAGTTCTTCGGTGACAGGCCTGTTGTCAATGTCAATGAAGGAGCAGGAGCTAACTTGGATGCGTCAATCCCAACTAATATATGGGATTATATCCATAGTACTTATTCTATTGGTTTTCAACAACGCAGCTAAATTGCGAATAAGATTGAGGAAACATCCTTCAAGCCCAAGTTTGGACAGATACATTAGCAGATAGTGGTAGGCCTTCATGGCGAAAGCACTTTAGCATCAGTCATGGCGGATGTGAGGTTTCAACAGAACAACCACTTCGGGTGCAGCCGCCGTGCTATGTAGGAAAACTAGTCATCAACTATACGAATTGGACGAGGAGTGAGCAGCCAGGACTGATCTGAGGCAGCAAAGGATTTGGCAGCAGCCTGCTTGCAGCGAGTCCTTTGCTCCAAATCCCTGGAGCCCAGGTCCGGAGTCTTTTGCGCAGCTTGCCACTTTGTTGTTTTCCATTTTAAGCTACATGCGAGTCCATTTTACTCGGACGGAAATTTATGAGAGAGCGTAAAAATAAGACTTTGGTTCTGAAGTAGCAGAGAAAAAGAAGTCCCATGGCTTTGTCTATATAACCACGGACACGTTCCTATAAATTATTTAATTGCTCGTAGCTGAATACTTTACCTCCATACGATGCAATGAGTGCGAAAGTGTTATCCTCTCGATAATTAAACTGTCCATTTTCATCAATATCTTTGCAAACGCTATAAACATGGTTTCCTTCGATAATCCTTTGACGATTTTCCAATGACATTAGAATGTTCCTATAGAGTCTTGAGCAAAGTTCTGAAAAGATTTTGATATTAAAATGCCCATTTTTCTACAAGTCGTGGCTTACAATTGATTACGATTAAAAGAATATGCTTCATATTCCTTTTCTAGGGAGGAAAAAACGCCACCCAAGCAATAAGAGGTACCTGAAAGGATCAGATTTTCAATTAAGATTGATTCCTATTCCAACAATAAGTGAGATTGAACCATTGAGATTCAAATCACTAATCACTCTCTGTTAGAATTCCTCCAACTTTATCTTGATAAAATAAATTTACCCATTTGATATTTAGAGATTTCCCCAATTCTTCTAGTGCGTTTCAACACAGGCTGTTGTTGCACAAGTAATGAGAGATAAAGTCTTCCAATGTAAATTGTTGAAATAAACAGAGATCATATATAATCCTGATTTAGCAGGAGAAACGAACAATTCTTCCTAAACGACCTCTCTGCCAGCTGTTTGTTCTTCACTAATAAGATATAGTAGAGTAGTTGAATTTTGATTTGCATACACCGCATAAATCATTCGTTGAAGTCAGCCTTTCCATTGTTTGAATGACCCAATCGATTGGCTATGCTGTTGAATAAGTTCTTAATAATTATGTTGTTCTGGTACATCGTTATTTTCAGATAATGTATATCCTTTATCTAAGTTGAAGAGTCGATAGTATAGCCTTTCTTTTTTAGTGATTGGATGGCTTTCCAGATTGAAGTTCGAGATTTATTTAAGGGTTAGTGCCATTTTTTCCGAAATTGGCTGCCAGAATTTTCTTGGAATATAAAGTAAAACAGCTTCTTTTGTTTTCATAAAAACTCTTTATTTGATTCAACTAGATAAAGATTTAGTAACATTAACTTGACTTTTGAAGTATGTCGATAAATGAAGCTTTAAGTATGCCTTTGTAAAGGCAGTGGTAGTTGGAAGAGAAGATGCTATGAGAGGATTGAACTTAACGAGAAAACAATAATACTGAGGAAACGCCAACTGGTGAAGTAACGATTATAAAGCAAAATAGTACAGTAGCATTAATTCCTGCTGCTATTTTAGCGTCAGAACCATATATTGAAGGTGTGCCCATATTCAAGTGATGTCGCCGCATTAATTGAAATTTTTAAGCGATTTCAATGTTCATACTACTTTGAAGAAGGAGTATGAATCGATCATCAACAACATGTTATCCATCCCAATGCCAAGCGGAAAAATCAGCATGAGAGTTTACATTATTTTATGGGAGCAACCCTAAAAATCGGCAAGGTTGTTGGACTCCTGAGGATGCGTTTCTTAGGGACCAAGACCAATCGATCAACATATTAAAGGATTCAAAGCATTAGAGCAGATGTCTGTAATGAAATGGGAGCTATTTATTTGTCTGCAAACGGGCGTTTAACAGGAACTCGTATTTATATGGATGTTATCAGGAGCAACACGACTGCTTTATTAGTAATGCAAAAGGTAAAACGACGGCTGAAAATGCTGCAAGAGAACCTGAGATTATTGATGTTGTTAATCGACAGCAAATAAGCACACAGTGCTGGTACTAGTGATCTACTAGAAGGATGAACCATGGATGTCGTCATACAATTATTCCAGATAGAATTGAAGCAGGAAGAGATTATCAATTGCAGCAGTAGGTGAAGGCACAACTGCTAAAATGTCATTTTTAAACATATTGAAGGCTTACTTGCAAAAATGGAAGAAATGGGCGGGAATTAATTGAAGAAGATATTAGTACTCTCTAAAGATTTAAAAGGTAAGTATTAAAACGTTACCTTATCCTGTTTTACAAACTGATTTTACACACCATTCTTTATTAAATGCTGTTATTGAGAAGCAAAATTATTGATACACTTATCCAAATGCCTGTTCATATTCTGAATTAACGTATGGGAGCTTTAGGACGAGTAGAAAATGATGTCATTTAATTACTGGTCCAACTCCATTAACAGTCAGAAGGCAGCGAGTATCAAGAGCTGAGCAGCGTTAGTGACTGGTGCTCAATGGCTCAAGGTAACAACGAAGATTAGCACACGGTTCATTTAAGAGGATATTTCATATTGTAGAAAATCTACAAATGAAGCTGATATTCAAATGATTAAGAGGATTAAAACAGAAACAATTAAAACAGTAACTTTACCAGTCTTGCAAATAAAAGACTTAAAAAGAAATGTATGCTTTTTGCGAAGCATTATAACCCCTGTCATGTCAAACAATAAAAAGAATTAGCCTTGCTTGATTATAGAGAGCCTGGGCAGAAGAAGCTATCCGGATTCTTCCAAGTGGAAGAGCACAGAGACACGAATGCGGAAGGATATGGTTTCGTCCTATTAATTATTCTACAGAGATGAGATTTCTTCTTCAAATTGTAACCACTTTAAGAAATGGTGACTTATAGCAGGGCCTGTTTCGTCCTCCCAAAGAAAGTCATGAGCCTGGATTAATGTTGATAAATGTAAAGATCCAAGAAGCAAAAGAAAGGATTATTTTCCAGATTAACACCACTTTATCCTGCCAAATGCAATTAAACGATCATCAGTGAATTGCTTCTAGAATGCTAGATTTAATTTCAATTGACGGAATAGCGTGGATGATCAGGTCTGCCCGCGCTGGTAAAACAAGTTTATTAAAGAATTGCGGAATGAATTACAACTAATTATCCTGAAGCGGAATTAATTATTTTACTAATTACGAACGCCGAAGAAGTAACGGATATTGAGCGCACAGTGATTTTCAGTTGTATTTCAACTTTATCAAACACCGAACACCATACAAAAGTGGAGTAACAAAGAGCGTGCATTATGCCTAGTGTAGTATGGTGATGTCATTGTCTTATTAGATAGTATTACCTGCTTAGCTCGTGCGGGTATAATTTAACGATTCCACCCCTGAATGTACATTAAGTGGGGGAATCGATCCAGCAGCTTTTTCATCGTCCTAAGAGATTTTTGATCTGCTAGAAATATTGAAGATGGCGGAAGCTTAAATCGATTTTAGTAACAGCTTTAATTGAAACAGGTAGCCGGATGATGTCATTTATGAGGTGAGTTTAGCAACTGGAAATGGCGGGTCATCTCGGGAACTATGAAAGACGGGCCTGCTGACGATGGAACGAAATTGCAAGATAAATTACCAACCCCAGCGAAGCGTCAAGTCGAACACTAAGGTGACGACCAGAAATGCTGAGCAACCGAAGCAATTAAGAGAAACGAAGAGTGGGGCCAGTGACCGAGAAGGTATTAATTGTTTAAATATTGTTATTTTCAATAGTATTGACGCCAGCAGACCATCGGTCTTCATGGCTGGCACCATCAGGGTCTCAATTTTTCAGTACACTGGATATTACCCCTGCGGAGGAAAGTCTTCTCATTTAGATATGAACATTGAGTTCCAAATGACTTTTCTAAATGTAAAGAAGGACGGCAGCAGCTTCGCAAATCCGAATCTTATGCTACTTGGAAAAGTCTATTTCATTGGGACGTGAATTTATGAGAGACCGCAAAACGATCGTTTTATAGCACTAGTAAAAAACATACGTTTCTCACATCAGAGAGGAATAGGAACAGAAAAATTTTCATAGTAGTACGCAGTGCTTCACAAGTGTGTTTAGTACAAGGAAAACCTGTACTGCTCACCAGCCAAGAGACCCCGTGCAAAATACTGGCGTCTGGCTCACTATGAAATTTTTTCTGTTCCGACCACGAGCAAATTTATTTTACTTTTTAATCCTTCCCATTCTGGCGGCACGGTTAAATAATCTTACAAATTCGTGTCGTCCTTTTGCACGCGCCTGGGAGGAAGTGTCAGATAGTTAATAATTTTTTACAAAACAAGTCCAGCGGCAGTGTCTTCACATCCTGAGCATTTCTAACACATCTGAGATTCTCCTCCGCAACCGGACGTTGAAAGCACCTGAACAAACGAGTACGAGCACGGCACCAATAGCATTCAATAATCCAAGAATTTGAACAATTAATCACACTGTATAGGTTGAAGAGGATTTCCTAATACGAAACCCAACTGCATCAATGGAGAAAGAGAATCTTTAATTAAATCTTCATAACTGCGTTGTAATAATAAATCTCACTTTAGTTTAGCTTCAACATGAACACCGGCTGACCACATAACGCATATGTTAACTCAATCAGATGATTTGTTTGCATAAATGTCACAGTGATTTTTGGCGTTTTCCATACTCGTTCAATATGATACCAACGCCCAGTATGTTCTTGAGTAAGTACTATTTTCATTTTTAACTAACAATACTTTCTCTATGATTCATAATTTATTCCTTTCTTCGACAATGATAATGCGATCTTCGGAAACCAAGCGCTCATCTCAACAAACCACAAAAGTTTCTTAGGCCGATTATGTTGAGGATTGTGAAGACTTGCCTGGTACCATCTTCGACGACACATCCACCATCCATGAAAATAAATACTGATACTTTACTTCACGGCAACCCCTACTGTGAGCACAACACCATTGTTATGGTACCACTTTTGTTAATTGCTGTATTATCGGCACCCAACCATTTCAGGGTCGAGAGTGAAGTTGGTTCATCAATATTTGGCTCATAAAGCACGAGAATGGCTAATATCGCTGTTTTGACCACCGAAAATGTTTTTGGATAAACATCTGCTTATCTCTAGTCCATCCATTCCTAATAATTCTAAGGCATGTTTGTCTGCATCTTCTTTTGTTTCCACGTCCCCAATTCAACAGGTACAATGGGTCATTTTCTTTTAATGGTTAAATGAGGGAATAAGTTAAAGTGTTGGAATACCATTCCAATTTCTTGACGAACAAAAAGTTTAAATCAGTATTTTACTAGTTAAATCATAACCATCAACGATAACTTTACCTTTCAGTTGTTTTTTCTAGACGATTACAACGTAAAATGTTGATTTACTCGATCCAGAAGGACCGATATTACAAACAACTGTCCTTCTTCGATTTCTCAAATCAATCGATTTTAAGACTTAATTCACCATAATTTTTTTAAGGCCTTTTACTCTCTGAGCACTGCCTGCATCTTATGCCTTCCTTTCTATAAACGTTGGAAATTTTTGTTAATAGAGTAATAATTAAGTACATCATACCAAACAATAAAACCATATTGAACTTGATTGTAAAGTCAAGAATTAGTTCTACCAGTTTGTATAAAGTCCTGATTGATAAAATTTAAAGTATCTTCAAAGTAAATGACAAATTACACAGTTGACAACGCTAAACGACCTGAGGCAAAATGATTTTCACCACTTGTGGCTATGGTAATCCCAAACCCATCGCTGCTTCCACTTTGGCCTTTATCAATCGTGCCAGTCACCACCACGACAATTTCACAATATACAGCAGCATTTAACCCTACGTTGTAATAGCTGCAACTGTTGCATCTAAACGAATATTCAATGCTTGAGGAATTCCAAAAGGCAATGTTAAAAACAATTAGTGGAATACCACGCATAAAAATCAATGATAGTTGCAATTGTTTCAATAAGAAATACGGCTAGTTCTGCTAACTTTAGTGAAACCCGTTAGCATGCAATTGCTAGAGAAACAAATGTAATCCAAATCGTATTCCATAAACCATTTAATAATGTAGGAGCATTTGTTTTTAATAACTTATTAAACTGTGGCCTTCAGTAGAAGTATTAACGTCTGTATTATTAAATGATTTCACGTATTTCACCATTGTTTTTTGCGCTAATCCACGGTTGAAAGTTTGATAAATTCAGCAGCCATTTTTTAATACGGCAACCCATATTGAGTAGTTTGTTCTTTATACAGTTAATGTCATTGGTGCGATTACGTGAATGGCAGTAACCTGTAATACTGGATAATCTTCAAAAGCAGCAAACACTATTCACTGACCACGTCTTGATACATATGAAGAATCTTCAAATGTTGAGATTGTAAATCCGCATTTATCTTTAATAGCTGGCAAAGCTAGTCTTTGTACCACCTTTACAGCGACATTTTTTACTGAAGAAGTTCGTGGGGCACTAATATTGCTTGAAGTACTTACTCATTCCAATACCGCTATCGAAGTATGAATCAGTGTCAATTTTTGTTTTCTTCATCAGTCATACTCATCTGCGATAACTGTATCAACCGTCCAGCCAAAGTCACAAAGAATCCAAAGCTTTAATTTCAATTTCAAAATTTTCTTTGCGATAGTTTTCATGAACTACATCAATTCCGAATATACTACTGGAAGCATCTTGGAATCTGGGCAAAAGTGACCTGGTTGTAACTGTAAAATTTCGGTAGCAGCTCTAATTACAAGGAAGGTTCAAAATCTCAATGCTAATCCAGTTTTTCTAATGTTCGTATGTATTTTCAAGGACCCACATTATTAAAAATTAATGTGGGCCTAGCTTACTAAATTAAATATGAAATCTGCTGTCATGTTACATTTTCTACCATGAGACCTGAGGTGAGTCACTCTTTCTTTTAAATGATGATTGAGTTCAGTTAACAAAATGAATCATTGTATCTAACCGCTGTTCATCCATAAGTAAGTAAATACTATTGCAATTGGAAACCCATATTGCCGCTGGCATGAACGGTTTAAGAATATCTGTTTCATAAAATCACCTCCTACCAAAAGTGATACAAAAAATTCACCCCATAAAGGAGGTAATCGTTAATTTTGTCGAGATTCAACATTTTTAACTGCTTTAGCAACGCCGCCATGTTTATTATCACTGTTTGATAGGTAGCAGTTTGCGGCGCTTTTGATTAGCATTTCCCATCGCTACACTATAACCAGCCACCTAATATAAGGAAAGTTACTGAATATCCAATCGCAAAAACTTCGTCCATTGAAATCTTTAAAGTGTCTGGTGTAGTATTGAAGAGCGATTCCTTTTGGGCATCTTTATGAGTTACCTAATATTTTGTTTTAAAAGCAGCTAAGTAATAAATCGATTAGAAGTTTCTGTTCGACATAAGATTTAATTTCCATTAATGAAATCAGACCGTAATTAGAAGTTAAGACCTTATAATGAATCGCTGATCTTCTAAAACTTCACTCACACTAAATGACTGCATCAAAAGTTTTCTCAATTTTTTCAAGCTCAGTTTCAAATTTTTCAGGAGTAAGATTCGATGATTTTCTTTGGTGCAGCCACTGTTTTGTAAATTTTCAGTGGAATAACTTTAAGTCATCATATCCCACCAGTTGGTGATATCAATTTCTGAATAAGTTTTCTTGTATCTTTCCAAGGAGAAAGAGAGTGACTTCTTTTAAAATAGTTCCATCTTCTTTGATAAATGCCTGCTCATCCATCGACAGGGCATTGACATTTGTAGTGGTTCGCGCAGAGAGAAGTTTGCAAAAATCTCTCTTCCCGAGCAAATGACAAATGGAAATATTCTTTTTCGTAGCTAGTGGACATTTTAACATTTATCTGATGAATAGTGGAATGTCTGTAAACGTACCATCCATATCACTAGCAACAATCGAATCATACGTTCTCCTTTTGCTTGAATATGCTTATTTAACAATGATAGATGTTGACTTTAATATGAGTTACTCATATAATAAAATTTTGTACATCTTCCATTATTTCTTCAGATGTTCTTTTGACTGTGGAATAATTGATATTGTAATTGTTAGCCCTTTGAAGAACAGGGATTCCATTACTAAAGTTGAAATATCTTCAGATAAGCTTCTGGCCGATATTCTACATAATTTTTTCACGATTTTTTGCCATGTTTTGTTGTTACAGAGCTAACAAACAACGTCATTACTTCCGAAGAGCAACTTTAACAATTTTTTCACCATTTTCTTCCACCCTATAAATCTCATCGTGAGAATTTCCTTTTAAATTGTTCTTTTTAATGATCAACATCATTCAAAGGTAATTCTAATTTTTATCGCTTGATAAACACTTGGCCATTTATAGAAATAATAATCCACCACCTTTAAAATCGTGAAGTTGAATATCTTCATTTCGACAAAAACAAAACTTTTGAAACAGAAAGATTAAATTGGAATAACGACTGATAGAACATCAGTACCTTCAAAACAATTTCTAGAATAATCTGATACAACTAAAGTTCCATTTTTCTTGTTTTATTCTTTGTTTACAATGTTTTCTTAATTGTAAAGAAGACCTCGATTGACGACGATGATTGAAAAGAACACCATTATTTTTATCTAATACATAAATGATTTCACATTTAATTTCCACATGTTTCCATATAAATGTTTAGTGATAGTTGTTAATTCCCGTGAGAATGTCATGAGTTTCCCATTTAACCTAAAACCTTCTTCGTGTTTAATGAGGAATTGAATTGATATGAGAGTGGAATACACTTTGAAAAGCGACTTCAACGCTATTATTTAAAAAATATTTACCCTTTTACATCTGTCTATTATTTTCAAAAGCACGAGCAATTTTTGGAATTTGCTAATACAGCTGCAGCTAATTCTCATCATATTCAAAAAGATTTTCATTTGTTTTTTGTACTGACTAATGTAAGGACCAGGGTTAATGGGTTCTAAGTCTAAAAAGGCAATGACTTAATTTCATCTTCATAAACAATATAAAGCAACTTTAGAAATAATTCCATCAAAATACAATCCTGACATGATAAAACCTCCTTAAATCTCTAGGCAACCGTACCACGAGTAGTAATGGAACAAATGAAATCATGAAGTTTTTTCAAATGAAAGATCTTAGAACCAGAGTGTTTCTTTTTGATATAATAATGCTAAATTGTAGATTGGAGAAAGTTACACATTAAAAGTAGACTATATAACAGCTGGTTATACCTTAAGTTCCGTCAATAGCGAGTTTCTTTGAAGTACAATCAGGGAAATTTGTGGGCTTATTGGATTAAATGAGCAGGAAAAGCACAAACCATTAAATGTATTATGTAAATTTTATTCAACCATTTTCAGGGTGACTTTGATCTGCAGAAATGCTGATATGCCCAGAGATTACCAAAATTGACGTAGCCCATCCGGAGACACCTGTTCATATGAAGACCAACCTTAGAGAAGCCACCAGCGTCGTGCTTATCAACAAGACACACCGTTCGATGCATAGAGCGATGGAATTAGTAGAGCAGTTTCTGCTTAACTTAAGCAATTAGATTGGTTTCCAGCTTATTTTTCAAAAGGAATGAAGCAAAAAGGTACTTATTGTTTTGCATAATGGTGACGTTCCGTTATATGTGGTCGATGAACCATTTTGTGATTGTATCCACTAGAATGCACATTGATAAATGTTTTAAGAGCGAAAAAGAATCTGGTGCAGCAATCTTAATGTTCACGCACGTATAGATACCGCTGAAAAATATTTATCGTTTTACTGTATTATGGATGGATTGTTCAAGCACAAGGAGATTTAGAACGCTTAAAGGCGAAGTTCAAATTATTGAAACTTCATTAGAAGACGTATTTTGGCTCTTAACAACGTTACAGCGCATCATCATGAATAGTGAACAACGGGGAACCGTTTCACTGACAGAAAAGTAATGAATATGCCAAATATATGATGAATACTATTTTATGACGGTTTTTTTCTATTTGGCTTATTATTTCAATATTCAACAGCGATAAAACAATTCGTATTTTAGAATGGCCTTGATGGCCGCTGATTATTGCTAGCTATTGTCTTTTATTTGGTGAAATTGCTACTTATGTAGAAGAGGCAGATTTTACAATTTTTTAAGTGATTGCGAAGATTTAAAACCCTATTTTAAACGTGCGATTCGTTATAGTTGGATTTTTTTCCATTAGTGATGAATTTTATTGCAACGATTTTTGTGTTGCTGATTTTTATGCGCGTTATATGGAAACGGAATGATTCCATTTATTGCTTTTGTAACGCTATTATCACTAAAAGGATTTCATTTATGATCCAAAATCAATTTTGCTGAAAGTTACCGAAGAATTCTTTTATAATGTAGCACTTACTTTCCAGTGAATAGTATTTGTTTATTTGAATTTCTTTTATTCCGTGTTCTTTAGTCTGACGGTACAAGTATTGGTAGTTCTGTAATTGACTCATCGTTTTGCATCCGTTAAAACGGTGACTTTTGACTGAATGAATGATCCAGTACCAACAAAGAATTTTTAGAGTGATTTATTACTTTAGTAGATGCCGTTTTAAAGAAACATCGCTAAACGTAAATCAATCATTAGATATTTCTGCAGGAAACCATCAACACCCAATCGTATTCATCCGCATTGCTATTTATTAGTTCGAACAGCATTAAGAAGTTCAAATTATATATGTATTTTCAAATGATTGTAGTGACAGTTTTATTAGTCATTTGTTGTTCATTTGTATTGATAATGGCAATTCAATCGATGATGATATTAGTGATTTGTTTCACTAGTTTCCTTATACATCCAAAACACATTTCATTTAGGGTCACCTTATATGAACCGCTAAAGAAATGATGGATGATTTTATTAGAGTTATTTTACAATTAGTTGATGGGTATCATTATTAGCGTAGTAACGTTTAGTTTGAGAAATGCTTGTATTAGCAGACTTTTGGTATCCGTATTATTCACAGGTTTTATATATTATTTAAACCACGTCTAAATCGCAAAAAGAAAGAAGATAGATTTAACCGTGAAGCTGATTGGAAACATTGGGACAGCATAAAACAGAAAGACAACGAATAAACCCCAAGAAAATGGTCGGTAGGATAGAAATATGAACAAAATATGGATGCAGGATGGAATTACATCCAATTGTATACCGACAAGCCTATATGGCAGCAGAGCGCAGGAGAGAGTCTTTAAAAAAGAAATCTTCCATCAGTTTTAGCTGTACTGTCAGCAGGGAATTGCCCGAACTATCAAAACGCGAGCGAGCCGAGATGTTCAACAGCCAAGAATGGCTAAGACGATCCCAACAACTGAAGAATCACCGAAGTGATTGATCGACAGCAAACTATCAGCTCCACCCCAATGTCAAAAACGCGAAGAATATAACGTCAGCATTTCATTGAAGATTATTTATAAATTTACAGTCACTTGCAAAGTCATCGTTTATCAGAAGTATTAGATTATTTAAAGAAAACATTACCGCTTGTATTAGGCGGTGAAAGCCGTTTGTCGCGGTGATTTGTGACGCCGTACTTCTTATTGCGTCGATAAATTATATTAATTGATTGGGAAAGTTCGTTTAGTCGACCCTGTATCGATTTAATGGATGATTTAACCCAATACATTCCTGTTCATCAATGGTGAATGGTTAGATGCTATGGGTTAAATTTATCAACGAATATTTACTTCAACGAATTGAATGGCATGTTGATGAATTGTTTAAACTTTATTAAAAAGCTCATTGAAGGTCACATATGAAATGAATGAAAAGATTTTTAGTGGTAAAATCAATTTATAACTGCTCGATGAAAGAAGGAGACAATTGCGTTTAAGAAATAAACCATGGCTAAAGATACTTTGCTGGCTCATCCAGAAATGGCAATTCAAAATCCAGAGAAATGAAAGGACGTTAAGAAAGATTTAAACATCTGATTCATATTGAAATCACCGGAAAAGGGCAATTTGTTATGAAATGGCTAAGAAAATCCTGAGATCACTATATTGGGATTGAAATTCAAACAAGTGTGATTGTTGTTGCATTAGGAAAAGCTTTAGCTGCTGAAGTTCCAAACTTACAATTATTACATTACTGATGGTGGAACAGAACAGATTATTTTGAAGATGGTGAAGCCGGGATCGAATTTTACTGAATTTTCTCCGATCCATGGCCCAAGAACGTCATGCTAAGACGTTTAACCTATGCTGATTTTCTAGTTATGTAAGGAACAAGTCTTACCTTTAGAAGGAGAAATTCATTTTGTTGATAATCTGAGGATTATTTGAATACAGTTTAGCTTCATTTTCAATTTGGAATGATTTTAAAGCAAGCTGGTTAATTTTACACCAAGTAGAGTTTGAAGGCACGTGATGACTGAATATGAAGAAAGTTTTCTGCTAAAGGACATCCGATTACGAGTAGAAGCACTTTTTCCAAAGAACGTCATCCCTATGAAGTAAAATAGAGGAGTGAGTAAAATGTCAGAAAATAAATCATCTTTTACAGCAGGAGTATTCCTTGTAGCTGGGCTTTTGAAAGGTGGCATGGCTCGTTTCAATTCTTATGAGGAAGAAAACTAGTAAATGGGGATATTAATAGAAATGTTCGTCGTTTATTTACAGTTGTTGGTACAATTGAAAGGCCTGCGGACTGAAATGGAACTCAGTGTATATTGAACAAGGAAGATTTTAGTGGTTATGTATACTATGGTAGCTTACTCAAAAGAACAAGAAGAATTGGTACAATACGAATTTTATGCAGATGCCAAACAGGCAGTTCTAGATTTATATAAAAATAGCGTCAGCGAATGGCAAGGAATGCTCAAAAAGAGGACGTGAAAAGGAGCCTGAAAGGACTGGAACGTACATTAGAGCTTTTATTCTTAAGGGAGGCAAGAACAATGAAAAAGAAATAGAAAGTTTAATTAAAACTTTAACAGAATTACAATCAATCATGGACATGGAAAAAATGTTCGAGAATTTATGAGAAAGAATTGGAGCCATTAGTCGACCTGTATTGAGCAAGATGGCTTAGGAGGCATTTTAGTTCGTGAACATAAAGATAAGAATGCACCTAAAATTATGCGATTGCCGCTCATGGATGAAGTTGGATCATGGTGACAAATATCACTGCAACAGGTTTATTGCTAGTCCATTAGGTGGTTGGAACCACATGTTGTTTCAGCGCAACGTTTCACATTGTAAACCCGTAAAGGAGATTATCCTGTTATTTCTAGTTCAGCTCACATTTATTACGTAGCTGGAGGGCAACAAGCTTCTGTGAAAGTAACAGATATTTTATTTGATGGATTTATCAAAAGAAGGCTGAGGAATACGAGTTCGAATTTGGGATACTATTGTTCCTAGTGGAAACTATTTGACATGAATAAAACGAATGATTGCAAAATCATGGGATAATCACAGGGAGTTGTACAGTCGTACGAAGCTTTACGTGAATTAAAAACAAACTTACTGGACACACTAATTGTGAAAGTGCATGTCCAAGAAAGAAGTTACCATGTGAAACTGGCCCAAGTGTTATAAAATTCAATCCAGACTTATTCTTTGCTGTAGACTGTTCGCAGATGATTTAACGGGTTCTAAAGACATTTGACATTTGTATCAAGGATTTTTATTACACGCATGTATCCAGTTTAACAATACTCATGGGCGAAACTTTTAGAAGATACTGTTTAACTAAGGTTGGTCCCATTCCATTTTTGTTTTCAAGGTGGAACGATGCAGTGGGAAAGCCTACTTAATGAATCAAGGAGTTCCTGGGCACGGTGATTGGGGTATGTGCCCGCGGCTCATACGTGATCAAACACTGTTCTCGATTGTTAATTATGAAGCGGCGCGTGAAATGGTTATTCAAACAACGGTATTGGGATTGTAGCATGTTGATAATTTAGCGGAAGAACAAATTAATTAAAAATAAATTCTAAGGAGATTATTAAGGTGGTTAAGTTTCTTTATAATCAAGAAGGTATTTCAGATACATTATTATTAACATCAGAACAGCAAACCGTTATGATGTAGCGATTGAACTAAAATGAGTAACACGTGTATGATGAAAACGAATACAGTGATTGGCTGGCATATTGCAGGAATTTCAAACCATTGTTTTGAGAGCAGGACAACAATTTTTATCTGCAGAAGAGCAAGAAATTGTTAAAACATTAATCCAAGAAGCTGATCGTTGATGGAGCATCATTGAATTTATCTCCAAAAGATACTAGTGTTGGTTATGTGTTCTGTGTTCCCTAAGAAGACCAGACCATTTACATGTTACACAAACACGTGTAAGTCAGACACAGTTTTACAAATTGTCAGGAGCTCCAAATGCAAAAGTACAAAAAGTTGTAGTAGCAACTCCATATACTGTAATGCCAAATGGTGGCATTATTTGGTCTGGTAACTACGGGGCAGAAAGTCATGGTAGGTTATGTTCTGCTCGTGAATTAGATTAGAAAATGCTCCAGCAAAAAGGAATTTTAGTGTTAAAATGATGATGCTGTTATTGGAGAACCGTTTAAAGGTTAAAAAAAATCGAAGATATGTACTATTGTCAGATAACCATCGTTCGATGAGAGATTAAACTGATTTAATTAAATAAGAAAAATTTCAAACAAAATGGGCGATTTTCCTAACTATTTATAACCTAAAAGAAGAGGGTAGATTTGATTTCGAACAAGAAGAGAAAGAAGAAACCGTAGTAGAACATTATCTCCCTTTTTCCTGACTCAACCCGTTCAGCATTAGAAGAAAATAACCTGAAAAAAAGAAGGATTCACAACTTTTAAAAGAAAGTAGTCAAAGAGGAAACAACCAGACAAATGGCGTAGTTTTACAAGAAACCAACTGTACTGTTTTACACCTTCACTGGTTCCTTCAATTAAAGTGACACCCTGTTAAAAGTGTAAAGAAACAAGCGGTGGCGGCGAAGACTAGAAATCAATGAAAAGAGATGCGAAGACCACTTTACATTTTCAAGTGAAGAAACACCCTTGTAACAGTAGAAGAAGTAGAAGTAGAAGTTGAGAAATCAAAGATTGAAAACAAACGCTATTACAAAAAAAGTAACTTTTCTTCGTCTCTAGTCAAATGGCAAGAAACATTATTGAAGACTTTACCTGATACACAATCAATGGAAGTATTAGCTCCAGAGTTAAAACCTCACCTGGTAAGTTAGAGAAGAGCAGCGAATCGTTCACCATCATAATGAACAAGAACAAGGGAAAGATACTTACCATATAGTAAAAAAGTAAATAGAAGCGGAATTAATCATGGATAAAAAGTAAAATTTAATACTTTCCATTGTATAAAGGCTCTGGAATGAGTGTTTAGCCCCAGTATTACATGGAGAAGGATATTCTGTTCAAGGTCTGGGAATTCTGGAGAATTATTTCACACAAAAAGGTTTAGAAGAGTTGCAATAAAATGCCTTTAGTGCAGAGAATATTCCAAGAAGGACAAATTGCCGGTTGCAGGAATGTGCATTCCAGATAAAGCAGCGAAGAATTAGTGGCTGCATCGTAAAAGGCATCGAAGCATTCTGATATCGCAAATTTTAGTAGTACCGGCGCGATATGTGTGTTGCTATTACTGGTTCGCTAAAAACAAGTACAACAGGTTTATTAGCAAGGTTGGGCGCAATGGAACCAACAGTTATTTAATTGGTGACGGTACGGACATGGAGTAGAAGGTTCTGAATACTTTGTATTAGAAGTACGTGGAATATAAACGTCAGCTCTTATGGCCTGAACCAGATTACGCAATTATGACAAATATTGATTTCATCATCCGGATTATTATACGATATTGATGATGTACAAAGTGCGCATTTGAATCATTTGGTCGTCGGCGAAAAAGGGATTATCGCTTGTGGAGATGATGCAAGATTACGAATTAGATGACAACACCAATTACTTATTGTGGAATTAAAGGTAATGATGTTGTAGAGAATATTGAAAAGATACAGAAGGTAGTCATTTTGATGTATATACCATGGTAAATTTATGGTAAATTTGATATTCCAAATATTTGGAACTCATAATATTTAAATGCATTAGCGATTACTTTCTATTATTTGAATAATTTTAATCCAGAAGAATTAGCTTCTAATTTAAAAACTTTTGGTGGAGTTAAGTTGTCGTTTCTGAGAAAATTAAAGAAATTACTGTTATTGATGATTATGCACATCACCCATCTGAATTAAAAATATTGATGCAGCAAGACAAAATATCCAACGAAGAAAATTAGCGGTATTCCAACCACATACATTACAAGAACCATTGTACGATAGATGAGTTTGCAAAAGCATTATCTTTAGTAGATGATGTATATTTATGCGATATTTTTGCATCTGTTCGTGAAAAATCAGGAAATGTTTCGATTGAAGATTTAGGCAGCTCTATGGAAGGTGGAGTAAACAGTATTAAAACTGAAAATGTTTCTACCATTGTTAGTCTATAAAGAGTTGTTATTATCTTTTATGGGTGCAGGAGGGACAAAATTCCGAATTTGTTTATGAACAATTATTAAGCAGTACTTCTCCAACTCAAAATTAATTATGAAAATTAAATGAAAAGGTTGACATCATATCATTTTGTTACAATGACGTTACTTAATTAAATATATGGTTATTGAACTTGAGGCGGATGACAAAGTACGTGATTACGGTGATTTCGCCGAAATGTAAAAAGTAGCTGTTGGGGCTGGTCATAATAGGTCGTCACTGTCACACTCTCTGCCCAGACCAGTGTGAAGTGCAATCAATTACCGGGCAAAAAAAAAGAAGTTTATGCTAATTTTTTCTGTACACTTTTTAGATAGAGTTTGTTCAGGGGAGATTATGAACCTTTGTTCGCGACCCCTTTTTATTTGAATAAAAGTTTATAGCCGGAGGAGAGGATTTTTATGAAAAATTTATTAAAAGGATTATTTACTAGAGATGGTTTAGGCTTAGCTTGTGAAGCAACCACTGCAACCAATTAGTTGTTGGGATGGAAGTGGATATCTCCATTTAACTGGACACAACAAAACAGATGCTAATGAAGCTGTAAAAAATCCAAGGAACAAAATGATTATGTTGGTGGTTATGATGTTGAAAATTATAAACGTGTTACAAAAATTAAATAAAGAATTAGTTGTCGTAAAATTGAGGATGCATGAACACCAAAGTGTTGTTTCTGGTAACCAGATGCAATCATAGCTGGTATGAGTCCAATCAAGAAAAAGAAAAGAAGCGATTGATTTTTCAGGATAATTATTACAAATCGGGCTACCAGTTGGTGATTGTTAAAAGGTAAATATGAAATGTTAAAACATTAGCTGGATTTCTGTGTGCTAAAGTAACTGGACAATTAAACACTTTCCACTACAGTGTTACTGGACAAATTCCGTGTTGCTAAACAACCTGCAATGATAACTTCCTGCAATGTGTAGTAATACAAGCTGGAACAATTGATGCTTATGTTTCTGAATTACCCGAAGGTGTTTCTGCTCGTTGCTAATTCAGATTTGTAATGATTAATTATCTGATGGATTCAAGCAAGTGATGAAGATGCAAGATACAGCTGTTGGATTGAAAAAAATAGCCGGCTAAAAGACGCTATCAACAAAGCTTTATCAGAAATTTCTGATGCTGAACGTCAACAATTATGGATGAAGCTTATCAAAAATCAAATCAGTTGCTAACTAACATATTTTATTAAACTAGAGGGATTCTCAGATACATAACCAAAAAAAAGAAAGAGGGCGTATTTAACATTGAATGATTATCAAAAATTATATAAAGATAATTAATAATGTTTCTAAATGGAGCTTGCAACCTTATATATTTCTATTATTGAACAATTATTGGAACAGGAATCGAAGTTACACTGATTATGAAAACTATTCGATGCCAGAAAAAGGTTCAAAAGAATTACGTTAAAACTGCAATGCGATTTAATAGCTTACAGAGTTCTTTTAGAGGAACCCACTGATTTGTACAAGCAATGGTTATTTATTATGGGTCAGCACATGTTTGAATTGATATGGATCGTACATTTGTTGCGATTTCATTGTATCAATTAACACAGGTGCTTATATGTCTGAAATTGTTCGTGGAGGGACTATTTTACCGGATAAAGGACAATTTGAAGCCGTCACAATCGGGATGACACACACCAAACAATGATGAATGCCGCCCCTGCAAGTCACTGTAATATTTCATCTGCCAAGTGTGAAATGAGTTTTATATTAATATTAAGATACTCAGTATTAAACGTAATTTCGTTTCAGAATATATCTTGCAACAAAACAGTTGCAGGAGCAAACTTCCGTTACTTTTGAAACATTCTTTGTCACATTGATTACACTCTCATTGGCGACAACCGTGTTAACACAAATTTTACGTTATATTGAACGGTAGAATGGATGGTCCAGATAACTATGAAAGTTTGAGTTCATTCGCATCCATTAAATTCAAATTCAATGGCATCTGTACACGAAAACGAAAAGTGGAAAGGATAAAAATCATGAGTCAAGAAGTAGCAAACGTATTACAAACACGTACATAGAGTACTCGGGACCCATGAAGTCCCAAAAGATATTTACTTTCTCAGTCCAGTCTTGCGTAGTAGTAACGATTATTGGTTCTTTCAGGTTCAGGTAAACGCTACTTTTCAATATGTTGAAAACTTGCGGTAGCAAAACCAACTTCTGGTAGAAATTATATATAATGGGACATTTTAGATGAAGATACAAATATTATGAATATCGTACTTATTTAGGAAGTCGGTTTTCAACAATTAATTTATTGACAAATTTAAATGTATTAGAAAACTGCAGGGTCCATTTGTTGTTGAAAAAAATCAAAAAGAAGAAAAAATTGCGAAAAGGGCTTCCCTAGAAAAGTTGGTATGAGTGCTTACTTAAATGCTCGTCCTCGTCAATTATCTGGTGGACAAAACAACGTGTAGCGATTGCTAGAGCTTTATCAATGCAACCAGATGAATATTATTTGATGAACTAACTTCTGTATTAGACCAGAAAATGGTAAATGAAGTTTTAGAAACAATGAAGAGTTTAGCCTATACGGATTAACAATGATTATAGTGACACACGAAATGGAATTTGCTAGAGACGTTAGTTTATCGCGTTATCTTTATGGATAAAGGGGGTTAGTCGTTAGTTGAACTGAGCAAAATCTTTACAAATCCTCAAAAAGAAAGAACAAAAGAATTTTGATGCGCGTATTGTTTCTAAAATGAGCGATCAAATAGTATAGTGACGGCAGCAGATATCCAAAAGGGGTATCTGCTGCTCGAAGTGCATTTTGGAAGAAGAATTAAAAATGGAGAATTTTTCTGCTTAATAGCGCCTGTTGACAGGAGGCTTTTAAGCTTCTTACCATGTTCAGGAATTGGGAGGCTTCCAGTATTATCATCAAGTTTCAAGAATGCAATTCCATCGTTATCGTATTCAAAAGATGATATTTCTAGTTGGCAAATGCCACAGGCAAATAACTTAATAATTAACTTTTCTTATAAATGGATTGTATTTTTTGAATCAATTGCTTACCTTTTTGAAGATGTTACTAGTTACTGTAAGTTTCTTTACATTTCAAAAATTTTTCAAAATAGCTTAAAATTTTGAAAGTAAATGACAATAACAAAAATGTGCTAAATGTTATCTATAGATTGAAAAGATTGCATATTATTAGGGAAATGTGCTGGTAGTTTCAAATGAATAAAGTCTAATGACGACAGTGGTTGAATTTAGGAGGATTTTAATGAGTGATAATTTAAATAATGAAAGAGTCAAAGAAGAGCAACCATGGGATCGCTAATTGGTGAAGATACGCAGAAAGCACGTCAATACTCTCGTAGTGCTCAACTCTAATGGCAAAGCAGTAGCAACTGCTTTTAAGTGTGTTATTATTTGTATTTATTGGTAGCCGTAGTATTCCATTATTATTAAGATGTGGTCTCTATTGGTCAAGTTCCGTGCCAGCGGAAACCTCGTACAGCAGGATTAGGTAATGTTAACAAAAGTTGAGAATAACGACAGCAGAAATGTCGACTGCTGAGGCAAAACCAACAAAGCAAATGAAATGACCGGTAATATCTACTACAGCAGCACCCTCATCAGATGCTGCTAGACAACAACAAAGAGAAATAAAACTACAGCTGAGGCACAAAATTCTCAAAATGGTGCTTATGGAACATACACCAAGGGTGAAACATTATATAGAATTGCAGTAAACCACGCTGGTATGGATGTAGTAACATTGAAATCTATTAATGGATTATCAGGCACAATATCACCAGGTATGCAATTAAAAGTATTACAACCAACACACAGCTAGCTATTGGGCAGCAAGTCCAGCCTTTAGGTTGTTATAAGACAAAAATTTATAAAATTTTAAAGGAGATATATGTTATGCAAGTCGTGTAATGATGGCCGCTTCTGTCTGGAAAAAGTACCATTTCAAAATTAATTGCGAAAGAAAATAACTTTTTATATTTAGATACAGGTGTGATGTACGTGTGGAATTTTAGTAGTTTTACGTAACCACATTTCATTAGAAGTATTCATGATGCTATTTGGTTTAAATTAGTCAAAATATTGAAATTGTTTTTCAATGAAAGATGGAAAAGCAAAGTGTATTTATGAACGGGAAGATGTCACAGATGAGATTAGAAGTGTAGAAGTGACTCGTAATGTTTCATTGTTTCAGCTTTAAAAGAAGTAAGAACAAGATTATTCATCTTCAACAAGAAATTGCAGAAAATCATTCAATTATTATGGATGAAGAGATATTGAACAAATGTATCTATTGCTTGAAATTAAATTTTCCTTAGAAGAAGGAGAAGAGAGCGCAAGACGCCCATTGAAAATCAAGAAAAAGGAATTGAGATGTCTTATGAAGAATTAGTGGAAGATATATTCGTAGATGATCATATTGATTCCACTCTGTAAAGAATCACCACTAAGAAAAGCCGAAGATGCACTGAAGTGGATACAACAAAATGACGATTGAAGATGTTGTAAAGTAGTAACTGTATTGATTCAAAAGAACCAATATAGGCGTTTTAAAAGGATATTACTTAACTAGATAGAAATAGTGATATGATGGAAAGGAGAAAAATTAATTTTTAGAATAATTTTTTCTGTCTGAATGAATGGTTGCACAGGAGGAAGTCAATGTCGAATTACAAAACAAATGCAAGATGCGCTTGATATTGTAAAAGATATCCAAGTTGAGACTTAGTTCAAGGAGAAGTACTAGTTTTACAAGATAAACAGGCTATTGTTGTATTATTGGTGGAGGTGTTACAAATATTCCTTTAATGAATTGCCATCAGCAACCCATTTGATAAAGTAGAAGATGTAAAAGGGAGATATTAGATTTAGTAGTTATTAAACCTATTAAAGATAAAGAAAACGGTAGTTTCTACTAAAACGTCGTGTAGATGCTCAAAGTTTGGGGAAGAACTTCAAGTAAAAGCAGATAATCGCGAATGTTGAAGGAACTGTAAAAGATGTAGTTAAAGGTGGATTAGTTGTAGATGTGCGTTCGGTATTTGTAGGCCCAGCTTCATCAGATTTCTTGACCACTTCGTTTCAGATTTAAAACAATTTAGCGACAAACTTTATTATTTGATATCGTTGAAATTTTACCAACAGATAATCGTTTAATTTTATCACGTAAAGAAATCGTAGTAATGAAAGGCAAACGTTTGCGTTAGAAGCTGTTTATGAAGGAGCAAATTGTTACAGGTAAAGTTGCTCGTTTAACAAACTTTGTGCTTATTGATTTAGGTGGAATTGATGATTAGTTCATGTCAAATTTCATGAACATGTATCAAACCATGATTTACAGTTGGTCAAACTAGAAGTAAAAGTAATTGGCTAGATGTTGAAAAGGTCGTTTCATTATCAATTAAAGAAACTGCTGCAGGACCCGATAACATTACCGAACGTGTAGCAGTTGATTCTACATTAGTAGAACTGTTAAACGCTTTGGGAAGCGTTTGGAGCATCGGCGAATTATCTCGGAGGAAGGATTGAAGTTCATATTTCCTCAACCACTATAAACATATTGCAACCTCAAGAAGTTCTTTCAAGGGACAGGAAGCATCTGTTAAAGTATTAGAAGTAAATGAAGCCAGAAACGCATTTCATTAAGTATTAAAGTTTGGAAGAGGCCCAGTTGTAGAAAAAGCTCATAATAGTTACAAGAAGAATACACACCTGGAAGAAGATGTAACATTTTCATTAGCAGACTGTTTAGAGAACAATTATCTGAATTAGCGGTTGAAGACTATGAAAATATTAAATTAGGGTGAGGTTGGGAAAAACCTCAGCCTCATTTTTTGAGAAAGGGAGGAATTTTGATGTCAACACCAGTTATTGCGGATTAGTTGTCCAAACGTTGGTAAATCTACCTATTTTCAAATCGAGTTGTTGGTGAAAGAATTTCTGATTGTAGGCATATTGCTGAGTAATGAGAAAGATAGAATTTATTCTTGAAGGCAGAATGGTTAGGCACCAACCTCATATTATTGATACAGGTAGTATTGATATTACAGATGAGCCATTTATGTCAAATATCTGCAAGCTTGAAATTGCAATGGAAGAAGCAGATGATTATTTTCTTAACAAGTGTAAAAGAAGTAACATCAACGGATGAGCATATTGCAAAACAATACTGCAAATAAAACCTGTATTATTAGCTGCAAATAAGGTGATAATCCAATTAAGATCAGATACGATTTTTGTTTATTTAGGCTTTTGAGAACCATTCACTTAGGAAGTCATGGTTTAGGTCTTGGAGATTTATTAGATGCAGCTGTAAAAGTATTTCGGAAATATGACGACCGCAAGATGATACAGATGATTCGTTTTAGCTTTATCGGTCGTCCAATGTAGGAAAATCTAGTTGCAAATGCAATGCTAGGAGAAGAACGTGCATTGTATCAGCGGTTGCAGGTACAACTCGTGATGCGATTGATACGAGTTTTACGGATGAAGAAGGTACCATCTTTAAAATGATTGATACAGATCTGTGACGTGCTTAACCTACTGAAAGTATATAGTGTTTTAAGTACTAAGAGCAATTGAACGTAGTGACATTGTTTGTGTTGGTCTTGAATGCGTGGCATGGGGAATCAGAACAAGATAAGAAAATTGCAGGCATGCCCATGAAGCTGAAAAGGTGTTAATACTAGTGAATAAATGGATACTTAGAAAAAGATAATCACGTTTAAAGAATTTGAAACAAAATATTCGTAAAGAGTCTTTAGATGATTCTGGCACCAATTTTATTCGTTTCCAGCTAAACAAAACAAGATTAAAACGTCTCTATTAAGAAACGCAGTTCGTTCGTATCGCATCATCAATTTTAAATGATGTTATCGACGCTATTGCAATGGAACCAACGCCAACAGATAGTGGGAAATCGATTGAAAAGATTTATTATATGACATAAGTGGCCATACCAACCACCAACATTTGTTGCTTTTGTTAATGATGTGGAATTACTGCACTCTCATACTGAACGTTTCTAGAAAATCGAATTGTCTCAGCCTTTGGTTTCGAAGGAACACCAATTCACAGGATTTGTTCGACAAAGAAAATGATAAAATCGTGTATAATTCGTTGAAAGTCCGCCAATCAAATGGTATACTTGTTTAGAAATCAACAGTAAGGTTTCTAGAGTTATTGGACTCACCCTACAACTACTGAATTATTTTCGTGTGATGGAGGTGAATCTAACATGGCAAATAAAGCAGAATTAGGTGACGCTAGCTACGCAATTAACAGAAGAAAGATGTTTCAGCAGCAGTTGATGCATTATTCGAAAACAATTCAAGAAGCATTACAAGCAGGTGAAAAAGTGTTATCGGATTTGGTAACTTGACGTACGTGAACGTGCTGCTCGTAAAGGACGTAACCTCAATCAGGTGAAGAAATCTAAATCGAAGCTAAAGCAGAAAAGTTCCTGTATTCAGCAGGTAAAGCTTGAAAGATGCAGAAAAACTAATCAGTTTATTATGACATTTTCATAGAAACTATTTCATAAAGGTGCCATATTAGAGTTAAATCAATATAGCATCTGTTGTCTATAGAAATGGAGAGAATATGAAATCAATTGTTGAACAAATTCAAAATGCTTTTAGAAGACACAGAATTAGAAAAAGTATATTCACTTTTTAATCAATTTATGAATGAAGTTACAGAAGGAACAAATAGAGGAATTAATTTCGAGTTAGCTGCATTTAGTGCTAGTAGGACTTTTTGATGAGTGCAAAGACAGGCTTATTTATGACACAACTCAATTTGAAACCTGAAGAATCCGCTTGACTATTTTTATTAGCAGAAATTTCTAGTGGGAATCAAGGAGAGTATGACCAAGCATTATCAGTTTTATATGATATTCCTGAAGATAATCCGAATTATCCAAGTGTTTTAGTGATTTTATCAGAGTTATATAAAGCACAAGGATATTAGATGTTGGGATGGAAAGAAAATTATTACTCGCAAAAAGAGTTGGCTCCGGAAGAATCTATCCTAGATTTTTATTTGTAGGTACTATTGTTTGAGTCTGGTTCAATGGAAAGAAGTGTTCAGTATTTAGAAAGATTTTATTCTATGAAGAAACTGGAGAAGAAAATCGTGCAAGAGAATTATTAGTAGAGCTTTAGAAATTGGGAATACAGAACCTTTTACAAGAACTAGTATCAGATGAAGGATTAGAATCAGCTCTAATGAATTATTAATTAGTATTGCAAAAGCATGATGTTCAAGAAGGAAATTACGACCATGCAGAAAATTCTACGAAGAAGTACTTCTCGTGATGAAGAAAATTATGAAGCCTTATTAGGATTTAAAGTCACATTCAAATGTATAAACATGAGTATTTAAAGGCTATTATGAGTTTATCCAAAATGACAGAAACTTATCCATTTGAAAAGACCTCTTTAGTTTAGAGTGCTTTCATTTATCGATTGGACAAATGAAAAAGGACAAGAAGCCTTAAAACGCTTATGAATTAGCCCTGAATCATTTGGAAATTATGCGTTTATACAGAAATATTATTATATCAAGAAGAGTTTGAAGAAGTTCAAGATATTTTATTAAGGGAAATAGGAAGAAGGTTTAGAAAAATGGGCAAATCTTTTCTATTTAATGGCAAGAGCCAAAAGAAGGTCTGAAGAATTTGAAGAAGCACTAGAGTTTTATCAAAAAGTTAGTGTTGAATTAGAAGATTCAGTAGAGTTTATTGTTGATTATGTAAGATTCCTTGATGTAAGAAGGACGAACTGTAGAAGCTTAAAGAGTGAGTTAGAACACATCAAAATCTTGAACCATTAAATGAAGATTTACAAGAATTGCAGCAATATTTCTGAGCATAAGGAGTGAAGAAGATGTTTCAACCGAGTTTAGAGGATAAGAAAATTTTATTTCATGGTTTGTATCCAATCATGCTCTAGAAAGAGAAGCATTATGGATTTTAAATTATTTATTAAATCATGAATTACTATTAAAGCAAGTTCACTTTTGTAGAACGAGTAGATTGTACCTCAAAAGGAATGTGGTTTTCGACCGATAAAGCACTTGATGAATCGTTTTATTTTTATAAATCTGTTCACGCTTTTAATAATCCAGAGCAAGCATTTCATGATATTCGATTGAATTGGAAAAGAAGAATGTTATATTGAAATGGAATTTTGAAGATTCTACTAACCATGGTAAAATTTGGTATACTAGAAAAAGAACTTTTATGAAGAAGAAAGTTCTTCTAATGAAGAAGTTCATCAAGCCTTAACAGAGTTCACTAAACGTGTTAAAACAAGAAATAACGCAAATCGATCAAGCTTTTGAAAAAGGAAATCAAGAATTGTTTATTAAAATTAACGGAACAATTGAAAGAACTAGAAAAGTAAGAGAAAAGAGAGGCGAGGAATGTCGATTCAGAAAGAACCATTATTTTCTAGAAGCATTACCTGTGATGCAACAATTAGTTGATGCAGGGTATGAAGCCTATTTTGTAGGTGGTTCAGTAGAGATATGCTCCTTCATGTTTTATTTCAGATGTAGATATTGCAACAAGTGTCTAATCACCGTAAGAAGTTAAAGAAATCTTCTCACATACAGTAGATGTAGATTGAACATGGAACAGGTTATGGTTATCCATCATAAAAGAAGGTTGCGAAGTCCAACAACCTTCGAACAGAAGAAGGGTTAGGAGGATTTTAGACACCCAGATAAGGTAACTTTGTTCGCTCATTAGAAGAAGATTGAAACGTCGTGATTTTTACGATTACGCATTGAAAGGATTGGAATTGATGACCAATCGATCTGATTTTTCGATGGTATTGCGATTTAGAAACGTCAATGTATTCGATGTGTGGGAGATGCAAAAGAACGTTTCAATGAAGATGCATCACGAATGTTTCGTGCAGTACGTTTTGTCGGACAGCTAGATTTCAAATTGAAGAGGAAACGAAAAATGCCATTTCTCTTAAAATGAATTTATTCTAAAGTAGCCGTGGAACGGATGAAAGTTGAATTTTGGAAAAAGATGATTCAAAAGTTCTTATCGTAAAGATGCATTAAAATTATTTGTTGAAACGGATTATATCAAGCTTGTCCATTATTTGATGGAAAAGAGGATATCTTTAAAAATTAGCAGAATTTCTGAAAAGAAATGAGTGTTCATGTTTGGATTTTATTCCGTAGATGCATTAAATCTGAGTGATAAGGAAAGTGACCCATTTATTAAAATCATGGAAATCATCCAATGAACAAATCGAGATGTATTAGTTGGATATAAAACCTATCGTGCACGAAAAGAAGATGAGTGGAATTTCTTTTAGCTTATGTGTGTCCGGTGCTGAGGTTGCTCAGAAGTGAGCAATTATTAATTGCTCAAGCCAGCAAATTTCTATGGAAGTATTAGAATCAACGTATCGTCTCTTACCGATTTGTTCGATGAATGATATTCAATTGAATGGTCATGATATTATTCGTATTTTAAAATTAGATAGGTCCCATTATAGGACATTGGTATGAAAAATGTTGTAAAAGAGTGATTTTAGAACGCACAGTCAAATGCAGAAATTTTAGAAGCTTATGTTCTGACTCATTTTGAAAAGTGGAAAGTGAATCATTGACAAATATTCGTGTTCAATGGTAAAATTCGAAGTGTAAAAGAATAAAAGTGTCACTGTTCGTAAGGGTGAGGAACATACATAAAAAGTGAGACTTTTATGAAAAAGTAATGTCAGGATTACGTTTTGTATTCCGTAACGGAGAAACATGGGACGATTAACCGTCGTTTAATTGGAGACGAGCGATCAAAACAGTTACAACATCGTTTGGTCGTATTAATGGAAGTGAATTTCCAAGAAATCCATCCATGTGAATCATTACGTATTGAAGTGTTTCTCTGAAGCAGACTCACGTAATGTCCGGAAGACATTAACTTAGGTGGATTAGAATTAGGAATGTTTGAACGTGTTAAAAATATAGCGATATCGAATTAATGGATATTTTATATTTAGATAGCGATCATCCGAAAATCAGACGTAATTGTTTCAACGATCGCGTATACTTCCCATATCTAGTCCAGGATGAAGATGGTACGACAACAAATACCAAACTTCAGCTATTGGAAAACATGGTCACTTTATACATTGTAATTGACCCTGCGAAAACTGTGGAAGATATTTACCCAGAGATTTAATTACGAAGGGATCTTCTGACATAGTAGCATAGGACGCCAGCAGACCTGCTGGTCTCATGGCTAAAATCGCTGCAAGGTCTTGATCCTAGTGAAAGCAGCCGACTTACGGCTACTTTTACGCATACTACTATAAAGAGTCTTTCTTTTGGCTCATCGACAAACTTCTACAGAATAAAATTTACCAAATTAAGTCTTTTAATTTTAACTAGAACAAGGTGGAAGAAAATTAACGATTTAATCGATTTAACAATCAACCACAAAACATAACTATGAACGAAATCTAGTTTTAACTTTGAGTAATGAGTAGGGTATTATCCGTGATTAGCGTGTTTGGGGGCTGTGAATTTGATACTATTTTTCGCTTTCCCCCAATTCAACATGCCCATAGAGGCTCATTGTCGTTAAACGACTCTATACATACTTAAATCATAATGACTTTCTAACACTCGGGTAAAGAAACATCCTTTCGATAATCTTAATTTAATTTCATATTTCAAAAATTTCGATATCCATATGCCACGTTTAATCACTTTAACGAGACTATTCGTCCCTTCAATAGCTCCATTGGAATATCCTGTCGTAAATGCTTGATAGATTCTATTCTTAAAACGTTTAAACATCTTCAAACTTTTTAAATTCATAAGGTAATTGTTTTGCATCTTCTTTATACATGTCATAATGCCTCATAACCTTTCTTCTTATAGGCTTTTTCAAGTTCTTGAAATGAAACTATATGCATCTGATAAGACTTCGTCAAAACTCAATAGTTTTTCTACCAATTGAGCTTGAGTAAGATAGGTTTTTGAAGTGATAATCATATCTTTAACTCTTTCATCTAATTCATCACCAGGTTTTAAGAGTACTTTCCAGTAGCGTTTCAATGTCTTCTGCTGCGTTGATTTCTGCTGAGAATTGCTTCATAATTACTACTCGGAGTTGATTAAAATTACGATTCATATGCTGGAACAATATGGAAACGATCCACCAGCAATTACGGCATTTGGAAATACTGTTTTAATAAGGTTTTGATAAGAAGCATTCATATCCATCACTAAATATTCACTTTTTCAAACGTTAGTTTACGGGAAAACTTTACAAAGAAAAGAAATCAATTCATGAAGTGTTCTACCAGGTAAAATATCAATTAATTGACGATTTTTCCATCTAAATAAAATGAAATTATTTTCCCTTTGTTGCGTTTTAACGTTCTAAATTCATCTAAACAAAGCACCTTTAGGTAACATGTTGTTATCGTTGCATTGTGCTATTTTAAACTTTTCATCACCTCTTCTGACCGCTTGTCATGAAACTGAAAGAAGTTTGGCAATTGTTTTCATGAGAAAGTTCTTTACAGGTCAAATACACCTGCATGTCACGCCAAACTCATAAGAGTTATTACTGTTTTAGGAATTCAAGACAGGCACCCACCGCCCATGTTTTACATGACGATCTTCTACAGATACCACTGTTGTCTTAAGTCTAAAAGTTATTTTATTTCCGTATAGATGTGGAATTTCACTTGTATGCTCCATAGGAGAATGCTATCAATACTTTTACCAGAACAATACAGACAAGAAGTATAAGTTATTTGTCCAAGTTCCTTTTACTTATAGGAACTGTTTCATAATATTTTCTGCCCACGATTTCTCAACCAATTTTCATCCGTACTAAAACTTTTCCGTTAATCTAGTTAATCTTAGTACTCGCATGATCAACAGTCCATGGAGAGAAATCCTCCTTTGATTGGTTTTGGTCAGACTTAATCATAACTCGATTTCTTTAGATACATCCTGTCGGTGATTTTCACCAACAGGATTTGCGAACAACCTCTGAAGACCACTTTTGGTCTGTGTTGTACCTTGGTTTCTAAAATCCTCAACAAAAGATCTGAAAACGTCTCGACAATAAACTGACAATGAAGATATGACAAACAGGTAATTACGATTGAAATGAGAAGGTGAGTAAATGCCGACATATCATCAAGTAGACATGATGACAATACATGGGATTTAATGATGCCATGGCTGCCGCTAAAGTAGGCGATGTATTGGAACCAAAAAGACTATTACCTAAA
>BNJS01001047.1_pt1 | contig 88875 bp, 106 predicted proteins | sample 8540461 | NCBI WGS metagenome assembly BNJS01 (sample SAMD00202454, study PRJDB9452) | human saliva metagenome | isolation source: human saliva | place: Japan
AATGCGCAGATCCTCACACGTTCTATAAGTGTTTTTACACCCCTTCAGTGAAGGGAGCTCTAAGTCCTTCTGTTCTGCCTCTTGCCTCCCCGTGCCGTGGGGCAGGGAAGTGGGGGTGCTGGCAGATGGGCTTTTGGTTGGCATGGACTTGATCGGTGCAGTACATAAATAAAAATCTTGATTCTTGAGCATCCACTTTAATAATAAATTCGTGAATGCTGTTGTAAATTTTTAAATGATTTATGGGAGTGAAGGGGTTTTATTAATAAATCCGGGGAAAGTCCTCAAAATTGAATGAGAGTAGGCTGACAAAAATCTAAAAAAGGTTGTTTTGATGGATGTTCTGGAATTACATTAAAAATATCTCATGAATTCACGGATAAGTGATCATGAGGAAGTATCTTATATATCTATTTTTTGGGTTTTTCTGCATTATTAAATGCGAGGAGGTGGTGCACATACCTTGATGAATCGTGGATAAAAAATACCCAAAACTGTCAGGATTAAGAAAGAAATGAGGCGATACGCTATGAAAAAGTCGCTCAAACGAACCCTGGTGGCCGGGGTCGCAGGCGCAGTTCTTGCAGCCGGTGCCGGTATTCCGGCGAATGCTGCATCCAGCACGTCACATCTCATTCCGCCGCGAACTGAGATTGATGCCACGGTCCACGGGCCGGGGTCTAGTATGTGGTGCCACAGTGTTATCTATGTGTTTTACACTCCCTATTAACTACCAGGAGCCCCGGTATGAAACCGTAACGGCGTGCGGGAACGAAACGGTGACAAAACACCTGGTGTCAAACCATACGCAGGTGGCGGTCGCTGGCGAGGAATATCATCTGGCTATTACTGCTTCCCCGCGAGGATAGCGGCAAGATTGATATTCAGATGCGGTCTGCGGCAAATTATTGTATCTGCCGCAGACCGCACTGATGCTGAATTATTTTAAATTTTTAGAATGCTTTTTGATCCTAGGATTTAATGTAAAAATATTTTCTTGATGATATATACCGATCATTTTATGGCGGTTCATGCCGACATAGTTTAAATATTTTATAATTCTGAAGATTATGTATTCGGATATGCTTCTTCGAGGAAAGAATAGTTATCCCAGTATCCGCGATCCCACCACTCGATAAATTCGATGTTTTTACCTTCGCATCCGAGGGTGAGGAAATCCTCGAAGAAAATCAGGCGCTCGGAGAAAATAGAACTGTCGTGCCCCTCGATGCGCATTTTTTCGTGAAATTCACGCGGTGAAAGTCCCAAGCTCACGCCGTCGAGGGTGTCACCATCCAGGATCTGCAGGGAGAACAGAACAACCTTCCCATCAGCCAATCCAAGATCCACCACACGTTCGGCGCCACCCAGAGTAACGCGACCCATGAAACGCTCACACCCGGGGAATGACGAATCATGAAGTTCTTTATTAAATTGTTCGTGGTAGTAACCGATAGGCTGACCGAGCTCCAGCTGGGGCGGGTTCTCAAACCGAAAATCCATATTCTTCACCTTTCCTGAGGGACCATGAAAATCCTTATAAAGTACCCTCGAAACATACGTAATATACCCAAAGGCGCATTATTTACTGAATGAAGGCGTGCAAATAATCGGAACCGCTATATGTCACCGTGTGCTCGTTCCGGGATCTGATAGTAGATCGGAGCGGCATGTAGCTGCTGGATCGCCTCAATAAAACTCGGGCCCAGCTCCCCCAACTCATCAAGCCAAGACCAGTCGTCAGGGGCGGAATCGTGTGAATGTTTCATGCGCCCTCCGTATTCTGTATGGAGTGAATATACTAGTTGAGATGAGCCCGGCAGTTACCGCAGCATCTGGTCAAACTGCTCAATGGCGGCGTCAGGAATATCACCGAGAGCATGCAGCATTTCGAAGGTGAAATCAACGAATCCTAGCCCGCTGGCGGTCACCAGGTTCTTATCGCGCACCGCCTCGCGCGTGGTGTTCACGTACTGATGCGGGTTCGTGTAGGCGGGCAAATCCTTGATGTCCTCAAAGCTGTTAGCCGTGTGCCTGCGCCCATCGAGCAGGCCAGCAGAAGCCAAGAAATACGTGCCGTCGCAGATACCACCAACCGGTTTGCCCGCATCCTTGAAATCACCGAGGATTGAGGCGAGCTGCTGGGAATCTTCGGCGGGCAGGGTGCGCCATGAGCCTTCCGCGCCGATGACGATGACCGCATCCGCAGTTGAGGGAATCTCGGGAATTGTCATATCGGGTCCCACACGCAACCCGCCCATAGAGGTTTTCACTTTTCGATCGACGGACGCCCACCGCACTGTGTACCCGCCGATGATACTCTGCAGCCCAGCGGCAAGCAGGGCAGGCTCCCAATCGGCGAATTTATCCAGAATGACGACAGCAAGTGTTTTCATGGGAACTCCTTGTAACCTCAGCGCACTAGTCCCTAAACCCTACGGTAGACCTCGTCGAAGGGCAGACGGAAGCGCTCGCCCCAGATGCCGTGGCCGGGTTTGCGGATACCGCAGGCGACTACCATGTTAATCTCGACATTGCGCGGCAGGTTGAGGGAGTTTCTTCACGCGGTGGCTGTCGAAGCCTTCCATTGGGCAGGTATCGTACCCCGCCTCGGTCATCGCGAGCATAAACGTCTGCGCCACCAGGCCGCAGCTCTTGTGCACAACCACGCGATAATCGTGCTCCGAAACCTCACGCATCATCGGAACGAATAGGCCCGCACAATTCGCCATTGCCGCGCGGGATGCCCCCAGCAGACCAAAGCAGCGCGCGTACACGAGCGGCATAGCCTTGGGTGTAGTACATTTCCCACCCTGATGCGGTCTTTCTGCTTCTCAGGCGGGCTGTTACGCTCAACATTGCCGCGCTCAAACTCCAGCGCGGCTTTTCGCGCGGCGGCGGTGCAAATCCTGGCGGGTCACGAACACCACCATCTGCTGCGCGGTCTTGGCGGCCTGCTGGTTCATGCACGCCGCAGCGAGTTTACTCAGGATGGCGGGATCAGTCACATGGTAGAGCTCGTACAGCTGCATATTCGAACTTGTGGGCGCCAGCTGAGCCGCCCGCAAACACTCTTTGACAACATCGGCATCAATGGGCTGGTTCTCGTCGTAGTGGCGCACCGAACGGCGGCGGTTCAGCAAATCTAGCAGGGACATTATGCGGCTCCTTTCCACGGCGGCGTTCCGAAGGCATATAAAACTACCCTCACCTTTAAGACTATCGTTCGCGGGCGTGGAATTCACGCATAATTTTGGATATTTAAGCGAACGCGATGCCGTATAAAGCGCCTTGTGAGCACAGGTTTTATAGTGGAAAGAAGCAAGCGCAGTATAAGAACGAGGAGGCTCCGTGATACTTCTGAACATTCTCGCCCACGATACCCTCAACGAACAGGCTGATGCGCCCGGCTGGATACTCCCCGTTGTGCTTGCAGTGTGTTGTTATCGCGTTCGTGGCATGATCGGTGCCGTTATTCTCGAGCGGTATTATGCGATTCGGGCGATACCTCCCAACGCGCCGCCCATAAAGCGGAACGCAAAATCGCCACAAAAACCGGAAAGAATCTTGGTCGCACGGCACACGATAAATACCGGGAACACCGCGAAGAATAGCTGACCGCTACGAAGAGACCCGGGCGGGAAGCTACCCGGTGAACCAGTTCTCGGTGACCGTGTGCGCATCGAAAACCTGCCCCAAAAGTGGGGTTAGCGGGGAAATTCCGTGTTCACGCACCAGCGGCACGGAACGTAGCACCGACTCATTCCACAAGTGAAGCGCCAGCGCATAGGTCCGCCCAGTGAGTGCAGAAACCGGGTAAATTAGAGGGCCGCAGGCTACTAAGTACCTGATACCCGGCCCCATATAAGAGCCCCACGCGGGAACCCAAAGAGAGCAAATTACTTGGCCCACACGACGAGCTCATCGATCGGCTTGCGCGGCTTCGGGTCGATCTCGCGCGAGCGGTAGCCGAAGGTTGCGGCAACGGATACGCCGTAATCCTCAGGATCGAGGAGCCCTTCCTCGGTGAGGAGCTGGGTGACCGCATCGTAGTCCATGCCTTCAACGGGGCAGGAATCGATGCCGAGCATCGCTGCGCCCGTGAGCATATTCGCCAGCGCAATATAGGTATTCTTCCGGGTCCACTCGAAAAGGGCACGCTCGTCGTCGGCGATCTTCATATCGTGTACCTGGAACTTTTTGTACCTGTCCAGTGCCATCTGCATCTGGTCTTCGGGAAGATTACGCTTCGCGAGCGTCTGCAGCAGGAAATCGGAATCATAGCGGGCGTTCTTCTTCGGCACAATAATCACCACATGGCTGGCGTCATCGAGCGTGTTTGCCATACCCCAGGCAATAGGCTTGAGCTTTTCGCGCAGCTCTTTATTCTGTATTACCAGGAATTTCCACGGTTCGGAACCAACCGAGCTGGGGGAGAGACGCCCAAACTCAAGGATTGTGTTGAAGTCTTCATCGCTGATTGTACGGGCAGGGTCGTAGGAGCGGGTAGAAACGCGGCGCTTGAAAATTTCGAGTGCTTGTTCACGGGTGAGAATCATGGTTTTCCTTTTCTGTGCTGGGGTTTTATGACGGAATTTAGTATATCGAGCAGGGATGCGCCTCCCGCCGGTTTTTTCGCACAGCGTGATTGACTGCGTTGCCCAAAGCGTGCTTTAGATGTGCTCCTACGGCTAACAACATATCGTTTGGACAAACCGCCGCCGATCTTCAGCTGGTTTTTCGGGTGAAAGAGCCCGGTGAACGGCCTGCACAATCAGAGAGGCTGGAACTGCATCATACGTTTTCCCCTGGGACTCGACGGTTCGGCACTGTTCACCGTGGCACACATCGTCGCAGGTGCTGCTTCCCTGTATCCCACCCACTAGATCTTCCAGGGGTACACCCATAATCCAGATACGATTGGATTCCTCAGGATGAGTCAAGAATTCTTCTTCACTCATTGTACGGATTTCCAGATGAGGCTGAATACCCTGAGGCAAGAGCTCAGCTTCCAATACCTGTAAAGCCTTGCGCAGCTCCTCACCCTGTTGTACCGCACCGTGAGCAGGTTTGTTTTTCGGCATTGACAAGGTGCTGCCAGATAATAGGTAGAGTTTCATCAGGGACTACCTTTCCTTTTGAAACTATAATCTATTCGGTTGTGATGAGATGGGGCGTGGGCAAGCCAGTGTTTACGCCACTTTTACGGTGTATTCCAGAGCCTTGCTCGGGTGCATGGTCACTGAGACGTATCCGTTGGCGGGAGTGCGCACATAGTCGAGGTAATCCTCCATAGACGGACCAAATCCCTCAACATCGTCTACAGCAATCACGGCGCGGTCGGCAAGATGCGGCTCCAAAAGCTGAAAGACGGGAAGCACCAGGTCAGGCCACCCGTCGAGAAGCACAAAATCGGGGCTGAAATCCAAGTCTTGCAGGGTCTTCAGCGCATCACCTTCGCGTAGCTCGATATAGTCCGCAAGCCCCGCCCGCTCAAAATTTTTCCGCGCGGCCTCAGCCTTATGAGGCACATATTCGCAGGTGATCACGCGGCCGCCATTGCGTTTTGCGGCGGAGGCAAGATACAGCGTCGAGATGCCGTAGGACGTACCAAACTCAACGATATTCCGCGCGCCGCTCGCCAGCGCCTGCATATACAGAAACTCGCCCTGCTGCGGGGTTATGGGGATGTATTTATCGGTATAAAAATCTTCGTTCTCGGTCTCCCAATCAATCCCCCTGCCTAAAATCTGGTGGATTTTCGGCAGAAAATGCATGAACATGCGCTTGCCCTGCTTGAGCGTGGCGTCGTAGAGGTCATAGAGTGTGTCTTCGACCGGTGGGTCGTTGAGGAATGTGAACATTTGCGGGGTTAATTTGGGCATGTGAATCTCCCGGATGCTTTGGTGCGTATTACCTGCACCACAAAATTCAGAGGTATACCCCTGAAAATAGTGCGGTCATGTGATTCCTCTTATCATGCCAGCGTCAGCAGGGGGAGTACAAGGGGATTTGTAACATAGCATTGACAGCATAAGAATATGAAAATAATATATTATTTTGAGAGTAAATCCAAGAAGGGTGGACTTTATTGTGAGTAATTTTCCTCAGTACTCTAAATCGCGGAAAATAGAAAATAAGGGTGTGAATATTTTTAAAAACCTTTTGGACGATAATGATATCCCATGTTTTGAGGTTCCACCAGATTCGGATTACGGGTTAGATATTATTGCATATATACCTAGACATAAATATGGTTTAATAACTGACACTTCTCTTACTAGGTGGGAAACGGAATATGCTGATAATCTTGCTGGTAAAATATCTGGAAGTTCTCCTGTATACACTGGTGTAAGTGGGTTATTTATTGGGTTCCAAGTTAAATCTAGTGGTAAAAAGGAAATAACAATATTTATAAAATTCAAATCGATAAAAAGAATTTAATGCATTGGATCAGTAACCCGTTTCCTGTGTATTTAGTTGGGGTAAGTATTGACGATGGAGTTATGTTCTACAAGCAGGTGAACTCCGAGATTCTTGCGCATAGTAAAGGTGATAAATATATTAATATAAACATTGTAGATAAGTTAGATTCCGATAGTATGAAATCTATTATGTATTGTGGAAGGTTGGAGCGTGTACTTTATGAATCCTATAAGCGATCTAGTTATGTTATGTCTTCAGATATAGAGAAGAGGCACTATGGTTTGAAATTATGTTATGCTATTATCGAGGATCCTGATATATTTAATCTGGTTATTAATTCTATAAATTATATGTCTTCCCTGCAAGATGAAGAGGGGATACGTTTTGCACTTGAGGCTATATCTTGTGTAATAAAAGAATATAATAGGAGTGAGCTTGAAATGCAAGGTTACGACATAAATGCTTTTTCTCGATTCTCTAAGAAGGTTAATAGGATAGTATTTAGAAATTTTCCGGAAGAAGAGATATATGAGGTGTCTAGTAAATTTCTAGTATCTCCAGAAAGGAATAAAGTATATAAAATCCCTAATGATGCACTTCCTGGGGATGAAGATGAGTTACTTGAATTATTTAGGGTAGCTGATCGAATACATTTTAATAGCGTTGTTGAGATAATTGCTCCATATATAAAGGGTAAAAATGACTTCATTGGCGAAGCTGTAGCAAGGTCTCTAATGAGCGGAAAAATGAAGGGGGTGCAGTGGGAACCCGAAGATATCATAGGATTTTGGTTCAATTTTGTTATACGCGTAAATTCTTCAAAGCTTTCATCAGGGTTGCAGAATGAAATGAACTCTTTAAAGGATCTGGAATCTATCTTTAAGGTTGCTTCTTGTATTATGGACAGAAAAGGGAAGATCGACAATTTTAAATATAAAGATGCAAATATATTAGACATTCCTGAATCTCTTGATGGCATTAATCGTACGAATCGTGAAAATCTTTTGAATTATAATAACTATAATGACAGGATAAACAACCCCGGACATTGCCCTGTCGGTACACGAGAGGAGTATGATAATTTTACAAAGCTGTTGGAAAATATTTATATTTCAATAAAGAATTAATTTTTGGTTTATTAGATTCTTTTCATAATTATTATCCCGGGAGCACATTTGGCGGATCTATAAGTTTTCAACTTGAAAGCGCTGTATCAACCCTTGGAAACCCGCCGCCGCAAACCGGGCTAACGCTCAAATCGGGTGAGGCGCATCAATTGAGCACCACAAACACCGAACTGAACGCCATGGCCGCGCCCGCAATCATCGGGTTCAGCAACCCTGCCGCTGCGACCGGCACCGCGATAGTGTTGTATGCGAACGCCCAGAACAGATTCGACTTGATGGTGTGCAAAGTCGCCCGCGAAAGCCGCAGCGACATGGGAATCGCGCGCATATCCGAGCGCATCAGCACAATATCTGAAGCCTGCACCGCAACATCCGTACCCGAACCCATCGCCATACCCAGATCCGCACGGGCCAGGGCAGGCGCATCGTTCACGCCGTCGCCAACCATCGCCACCCGGTAGCCTTCATCTTGAAGCTGCGCGATAACCTCAGATTTACGTTCGGGCGTGACCCCGCAAAGACGTTTTCAGGATTAATCCCCACGCTGGATGCGATAGCCTGGGCAACTTCGGGGGCGTCACCAGTCAGCAGCGTGGGTTCTAAGCCCAGTTCGTGAAGCTCGGCGATAGCCTGCGCCGACTCGGGTTTGGGGGAGTCTGCCAGCGCGATGAGCCCGACAGGCAAGGGGTCCTTTGTGCCGATCGCGCGAGCCACAGCCACGGTGGTCAGCCCTTCCGAACGCGCTTGCTCAAGCATCTGATGCTGCTTCTCGGTGAGGGGAACGCCCGCCTGCAGCAGGTATTCGGGGGTGCCCACCAGCACCAGGCGGCGGGACTTCCCCTCGTCCCGAGTGCGCACGAGCTCGCCGCGCACACCTCCGGGCACACCCTCAAAATTCTCAACGGTACCGAGAAATGCTCCATAATTTTCTGTCGCAAAAACGCGCAATAGCATGGCTATCGGATGCTCGCTCAGTGCCTCCACGGCTGCGGCATCGCTCAGAATAGATACAGAACGTTCGCTCTTTGAAGAGGCGTTGTCGTCCGTAACTTCGGTGAAATCGTCGAAGGTTCCAAAGCGTGCCACGCGCATTGTGCCCTCGGTTACGGTCCCGGTTTTATCCAGCACGATGCGGTTCACCGCATACGTAGTTTCCAGCACCTGCGCGTTGCGAATCAGTATGCCCAACTGCGAGCCGCGCCCGGTACCCGCCAGCAGCGCCGTGGGGGTAGCCAGACCGAGTGCGCACGGACAGGCGATCACCAGCACCGAAACCGCCGCGTTGAACGCACGCGGCACATCGTGCGATACAGTCAGCCACCCGATGAGAGTCAGGAGTGAAATCACCAGAATTGTTGGCACGAAAATCGCAGAAACACGGTCGGCAAGGCGCGCGATGGGTGCCTTCGTTTCCTGGGCGGCGGCAACCAGCTCACCCATTTTTGCGAGCGTCGTCTCAGACCCCACGCGGGTTGCGCGCACCGTCAGCGACCCGGAGGTGTTCAGGGTTGCGCCGGTGACCGCATCGCCCACCGAAACCTCGACGGGCACCGATTCGCCGGTCAGCAGGGAGGCGTCCACGGCGGAAGACCCCGCAATAACCGTGCCGTCAGTGGCGATTTTTTCACCCGGGCGCACCAGAAATTCGTCTCCCGGAAGGAGATCCTCGACCGGAATCTGCACCTCGCGCGTGGTTCCCCGCTTGTCGGTGCGAAGCAGGGTCGCGGTGCGTGCTCCCAGGCTCAGCAGGGTGCGCAGAGCCTCGGAAGAGCGGGTTCGTGTACGGTGCTCAATTGCCCGCCCGATTAGCAGGAATAAAGTCACCATCGACGCCGAATCGAAGTACAGCGGCGCATGGTGACCGCTCAAGAACATGCCGAGAATGCCCCCCTGCATGGGGTGAACATGCTCGGTCAGCCCGGGGTTCATGAACAGCTGTGCGAGTGAATACAGGTAGGCGACGATCACGCCGAGAGAAACCAGCGTGTCCATCGTGCTGCTGAAGTGGCGTGCGTTCGTGAGAGCGGCGCGGTGAAAACGGCTCGGCGCTATAGACCGCAACCGGCAGCGTGATAAGCGCAAACGCAGCCCCAGTGCGGGAACTGGAATGTGGGGAACATTGAAATCAAGAAAATTGGCACACCCAGCAACAACGCCACAACGATGCGCCACCCCAATCCCCCGCTGCGCGCGTTGGTCGTCTCTTCGGACACTGCATCGCGAACCTCGGTTTTGAGTGATGCCGTATACCCGGCGTTATTGACCGTTTTCAATGATCTGCTCATCGGTAATATCGGCGGGAACGATCACGCGCGCAGACTCCAGCGGCAGGTTCACGGCGGGATCAACCCCGGAATTTTGCGGAGTTTACGTTCCACGCGACCCACGCAGGATGCGCACGTCATGCCCTGAACATCCAGGTGGATAATGCGCGTCTGCCCGCCGTTAGCCGAGGAATCGAAAAAGAGAACGGTCGTTCTCAGCTGTGGTGGATGCTGTTTGAGTTGAGTTACCCATGTTCTTCGCCTCGGTTCTCAATGCTCACGATGCTGTGCTGTCTTCGGGCTTTGCCTGCTGCGGATGCGCCTGCCGCAGGCCGCCTGATCTATACTTCGCCTTCATCCGGCAGTCCATCGGCACGGTTGCTGCGCGGTCGCTGCCCGGTTAGTTTCGAGCCTCGATCGTTCACTCCGCGAACCCTCGTGACGGCGGCACGCCTGAATGTGCGGCGTTGAGCGAGGGCGTCGTATGCGGTGCCGTGCACACCGGGATGCAGATTATCTCCGGTGCCGTCTGCGGGGGTATTCGCCGCATGATCCTGTGAGGAATGTATACGCGATGCGCCCCGCCGTTTCAGCCCGCGCTGATCTTCGCGCGCCGTGTAGGGGGTGGAGTCGCGCACCCACGCATCCAGCAGATCGGAGTCGAGTCCCATCTGCCGTGCCACGCGGGAAATCGCCTCGGTCAGGTGAATGTTCTCGGTGCCTACGAGTGCGCGCACCGCCCCGACCGCCATTGCCTGGTACTGCGGAGAATACGCCATGATTAGACGGCGGGAGTGAAGCCAGCTTCAACGATGGCGTCCGCTACGGCTTGCGTATTGAGGGTGCCTTCGTGCTCGATGGTGACGGTCGAAACGCCGTCTTTGACCACGTCTACGTTCACACCGGTGACGCCCGGAACTTCGCCGACTTCTTCACTCACGCTCATAGCGCAGTGGTTGCAGGTGAGGCCGGTTGCTTTGACGGTGGTGATTGCCATGATGGTTCCTTCCAGAAAATTTGGAATTACAAAACTTGTGGATGCGCCGCCCGCGTGTCAGCTGCGCATCATACGGGATATGGCGGCGGTTGCCTCTTTTATTTTCTCATCAACTATTGTCGCATCACCTGTACGTTCGGATTCAATCGCAGCGTTGGTGACGCAATGCCCCATATGTTCTTCGAGCAGGTTGAGTGAGACCGCGTGAAGTGCTTTGGAAACCGCCGCGACCTGAGTGAGCACGTCAATACAGTACTTGTCTTCCTCGACCATGCGAGCGATACCGCGCACTTGCCCTTCGATGCGGCGCAGGCGCTTCAAATGCGCCTCCTTGTTTGGGGTATACCCGTGCGGTTGTGCTGAGGAATCATGCTTTGTCATAGATTCAGTGTATACCCTAGGGGGGTATATCTCAAGGGGCGGTGAAGGTGATTTGATATATTGGCTTTATGCGTGCACCACACCCTCAACCGGTCTATACGCTTCCGCACGAGCAAACGGTGCTCAATACCCTGCGGAAGTATGGGGTGGTTAAAGCGCACCTATTCGGTAGCGCGGCACGTGGCGAGCTTGACCCCACCAGTGATCTTGATTTTTTGGTAGAGATGAAAGACTCCCCAGATTACGGCGTATTACTGCGGTTATCTGAGGAGCTTGAACAGATTACAGGGTACCCGGTCGATGTGCTGACCTCTATTAAGCCTGTTTTTCGTCCCTACATCGAACCCGACTTGACGGAGCTGCCGTTGTGAAAGTTCCAGACCCTTACATCATCGATTGAGATAGCAATAACCCCGGGGTGCAGAAACACTGCTGCACTCCGGGGTTTTATCTGGTTTTTGCTGAAGCGTTCGTGGTGTTTAACCGCGGCTTACACGCCCTACGCCTAGATGGCGGCGATCGTCACTGTGTTAATGATGCCCTCATGAGAGAGAAAGTTCCTGTTCTATTTGATAACTTGTAGAGACTATGGAAATTTTCAGTTAAATATTCCCTTATTTATACATATAAATTTTTCCAGTTAATTTAGTGTTTCTTGAGTGAAATAAAAATATTAGGACTTGTATCAGGAACTCCTACCTTACCCATAAAAATGACTGTAACGAGAGGCAAGGTTCTCAACATAAGGTGAAGACAATATAGCTATATGTTTTAGAGAATTAGCATTAGAAAAGTAATCCCAGAATGAAATACTATTTCCTTTATGTTTTTCACAATGGTCCTTGTATTTATATTTATCTAGTTTAAATGCTATAACATTTTCTAGATTGACAAATAGATCTGGGATTCCGATAAATTTAGGTAAATGATATATATTTTCTTTAGAGTTAATATTATTTTCTACGGTATTCCATCTATTCTTGCTTGGTGAATCCAAATATTTTTTATAGAAAATAAATTCTTCAGGAGGCTCAGCTTTTGCTAATATAAGGTAATCGGATTTAGGCACGGCTTCTTTTCCACGAGGTTCAAGGTTACAAGCAGGGGATAAAACAATGAACCACTCATCGGAACCATTTTTCGAGGATTTTAAAATAGATCCAGTGGATAAACCAGAAGAAACAGGAGGATATATGTATCTCCAAGCTGCATACCCTGAGACATTAGTATCATTATCGATTTCGGCAGATAGCTTACGGACGACCCGAGAGCGGAGAATAGATTCCTGGAGCCCCGAAATATCTTTTTCGGCAACCCCTCTAAAGTATTCGTCATAATGTGGTCGGACCTGTTTCCAGAGATGCTCAGCGAGAGTTCTAGATATCTCGTGCTCAATAGTTTGAGTCACTCTAAAATATTTACTATTAATAATAATATTAATTTTATCAACTACATCTTCCATATTATCCTTCGTGATAAGTGATATCATATTATCACCATTTTCAAGTTCCATATTATTTTTGTTTTTAGATGATTAAGGATAGGAGGCAGAGGATTTCCTGTCCAAAAGATTACTGGAATAAATATATTTTTCCATTATACTAGATATAATTCCTATGCCAGCATAATCCTCTCCTCCAGGAGAGTCATCTTTAATATCAACAATTGCTAAATCAAATTTCTCATATAAAAATGATTTTTCTCCTTCTTCAAAATTTTTCATAATGTTTTATACGTGCATACGGGAAATTATCCTTATATTGTAAAAACTCTGCTAGATTTTTCTGCAAGTTCTTTATCATCTTCAATAATTAGAATTTTTATATCGCTCATAATTTAGATAGTACCTTTCAAATAGTTAGCTTGAACGTTTATTGAATATTGCTTCAAATGTTGCACCTTCGAGGGCTCCATATTGAATCAGGTTAAGTTCACCTTTATAAATATCTTCGACAAGGTGTCCGGCAATAGTTAATCCTAACCCTGTACCTTCCTTACCTGTCTCTCCGCTGAATTTATTCGATACATAAGGATGAAAAATCCGATACTTGTCTTCTTCTTTTACGCCTGGACCCGTATCCGAAACTCTAAGCACAATAGAAGTTTTGTTTATAAGGCTGACGGTTATTTTTATATCGGGATTTTTAGGATTATGTGATTCAGGGTGAGAAGACCAATAAATAGCATTCTCTAAAAGATTCCTGAGGACAAGAGAGAACTCACCGGGATCTATAGTGGCATAGCATTCTAAAGCATCATAATGAATATTTATATTTTTCTTATTAATATCCTTAGAAAACATATCAATAACATTAATAATTAAATCGTTAATATCCACCTTTTTAGGGCGTCCAATCTTTCGAGCACTAAATGGATCTATGCGTTTAATACTGGCAGAAATCATATCAGAACTATGGATTATTTTTTTCAGCTCTTGATAATATTGATTTTTCTAATATCCTGTTCTAAATTTTTATCTTTTTATATCATTTTCTATAAAAGTTGAATTATACTTTATGCTACTCAGAGGGATCGAATTTCATGCACTAAGCGATCAACAAGATTACCGAGGTGGCTAACCGGGGAGTAACTTGACAGGACATTACGTACTTGAGTGATATTTGCATTAATTTCTTTTTTGTTTTTAGATAATACTTTTTCTAGTTTATTATCATTCGGGTAGTTTTCCTCTACCCAGGATATGATATTCGATATATCCATATTCTCAAATAACCTTGGAAGCTTTGTGGAATTTATTTTTTTGTCTTTCTTTTGACCACGCTTTTTCTCAATCGTGCTAATAGCGTTGCTTAGAAGAGTCTTGAAATCTGAGTAAGCTGCTCCGTCAAGAATACCTTCTCGGTTAGATTGATCTTTAAGCAAAGGATTGGTCTGTGATCCAATAAATACACTTCCTAAAATCTGATTGTTAGATATTCGTTGGGACGGATTCTGGATGCGGCGCTTATCCAAATCTAACCAGTCATTACCAGATTCTCCGTATGGAAATACACGAAAACCATCACGATATATACTTATACCAGCTCGTTCATCTAAGCTTGTTCGAAAATCTTGTGGTTTAATTTTAAACTCATCGCTCTTAAAAAGTAGTTTCAAGGAATCATTGTCTCGGTCCCACACTTTAAAGTCAAAATATATGTCCCCACAAGTTGGGTTGTGATTTTTGTTCCATATAATTTCACTTATATCAGTTGTATAAAATATTTTTGTTGCACGGTCTAGATATATGAACTTACCTTCCAGTTTCCCTTTATCATCTATTGCACCTACGAGCCTATAGTGAGGATCATGTGTATCAAAATCTGACTCTATAGAGCCAGAGTACTTGTTATACGTATCTTCGACATCTTTAAAATTTAAGTAAATAGAGAAAATATCATCATTATTTATTTCCTGTATATCATTCTTTATAGGAGGTATAAGACGTGTAAGTGAATTGTAAATATCTTTTATATCATCTTCTGTATAATCTTTAGATATGCTCTTAATTTTTTTAATAAGGTTCCTGAATTTTTAGGCGATGAGTTTTTTTGAAAATTTCAGGTTTTCGCTCAATCCAATTAACTGATAATTCATCCAAGTATAGCTCATCATTATTAAAATCATCCCAATTTATGGTTAAAAATACCTCATTATTAGAATTTTTTGTCTTGGATATAATTTCAAGAACTGTTCCTAATCGCGATATAGCTAAGCGTCCTATTCCTTTCTCGCCTAAAATAGGGCGACCCTTAGGTGTCTTTTGGCTGCTAGACCTTTTTGAATTTGTGGCGATTGTAAGCCACGTGTTCTCAATAGTGTTAGAGTCCATACCGTGGCCATCGTCGAGTATTTCAATAACACCTTGGCCCTCTTTTAATGGGCCATTGAAAGTTATATCTACTCGCGAAGCATCCGCATCGTATGAGTTCTTGACTAGTTCTACAAGAGCAACCTTTTCACTGCTAATAAGGTCTGCTCCTAATGTACGTAGTAACCTTGCTTTTGGTCGTAGTTTACTCTTCATATAATATCTATGCCTCCTTGAAAGTTAACGATATAGCTCTTCTAGTGGTATGAACCGTAAGGCAGCCGAGCGTAACGAGGAACAACTATCATTGCCCACAAGATGAGCCATAGCTACCTTCAGGTCACTCTTCATGCCATAATTATGAAGTTTATCTTTAAAAACTTCAAGCGTAACACGTGCGGCGTGTGCTCCTTGAGGTAAAACAGGATTCCCCAAGGAGTAAATTATATACATTTATTTGCGACTTAGTCATAAGCTCTGTAGGAGGCGACTCGTGTAAGTCCATCCCCTCAAGTTTTCTGATGGTATGCTGACGAGACTCTGATAATTTTATATCTTTTAAATTTTTAAGAATATACTCAGTGTCTTTATTGATTTCACCTATAAATAACTTTGCTATATCATTACTTAATCTGTGATTTAATCGATGTATATCCAAAACGGCGAAAATAAATGCTGATAAATTTGTTATTTTAGGGCCTGGAAAAAGCCACCAACTTTCCGCCCTTGCCTCTAGAGCCCATTTTTTTCTAGAATAATTTGTATTTTTTTAATCGTCTGGAATGTATTTAAAGTATTTAAGTTTTTGACTGACATGTATATGCCTTGCTATATCTTGGCCTAGCTTAGGTGGAACTGCATTGCCAATTTGCCTGTAGGCATCACTACGGGTGCCGGAAAATCGAAAACTGTCGGGAAAAGTCTGAATACGTGCAACTTCTCGCACACTTAATGTACGCGGTTCACTGGGGTGAATATACCAGTAGCCATCTTTAGCAATATGAGCTGTAATACTGCGACTCAGCTCATTCCAATCAAGACGTTTGTACTTGTCTGTGAAGATATCACTTCTATAGCGACGTAAACTTTCCGGTAAGTCGGAATATTTTGTCTTTGAGGTCATTAACTCAAAGGCTTTCCTATCGTCGTCTCGTACAGGACGCGTCATATGGTCATAAAGAGTAGTTTCCTGCCCCCGTAGCGACCTTGCTAAAGCACTTTGAGGAGGAGCGTCGTATTTCGTTTCGCGTTCCCCTAGGCTGTCCTTAAGTAATGGGAGGTCATAGATCGCGTCTCGTACGGTAACTTCTGCTTTTTCAGGGTGGGGCCATATCGGCTCTTGACCGTCACGCCGTGCCTGCAGAATAAAACGCTTACGGTGCTGTGGAACTCCAAATTGCCATGCATTAAGAAGACGATAGTCTACTATATACCCACTTTTTTCAAGCGTGTTTGCAATTTTTCGTATGACGAATAGATCGTCACCAAGAGCCATGTCTGGTACGTTCTCCATAATGACAGCACGTGGTTTCACTGCCAATACAACATGGACGAACGACTGCCATAGCTCTTTACGAGCATCATGCGCATCACGTAGGCCGCGTTCAACTAAACTGCGAATTTTAGCTCGGCCCGCTGTGCTAAAAGGCTGACAAGGAGGTCCACCAACTACTAGATCTATTTCTACCCCTTCAAGAAGCTTGATAAAATCCTCAACTTGTTTCGGGTCCGACATATCGGTTTTTAGCGCAAGACCTGGGAAATTTGCGCGGTGAGTCTCTAGTGCGCGGTCATCAAAGTCTGTGGAAGCTACTACGCGCCACCCAGCAGCTTCAACTCCAGCGCCCAAACCTCCAGCGCCTGAAAATAAATCTATCGCTAGAGGGCGTTCTTTTGCCTCCGCAGCACACCATGAGTGAAACTGGTCATCCGCTGGGGCATCTTTGTGGGCGCGGCAAAGTTATCCGGACAGAACGTCCATGCGTAATCTTGCCAATGTCCATAGCTAGGGCATCCTCTACAAAATAGAATCTAGTGCATAACCTGTGGTGGGGCTACATACAAAAGATTATATGGGTAATTAACCGATTGTACTTAAACCACCTTAGCAGTAGCTCAAAATCAAATTCGGGATGTGCAAGTTTGGAGGCTTGCACATCCCGAATTTACTGCGTGTAGGTTTCGCATGGGGGGCTAAGTCCCTACATCCCCTGCGCCTGGATGGCGGTGATCGCCACCGTGTTGATGATGTCCTCAACGGTGGTACCGCGTGAAAGGTCGTTCACGGGCTTGCGCAGACCCTGCAGCACAGGACCAACGGCGGGGGCACCCGAAGACTGCTGCACAGCCTTGTAGGTGTTGTTGCCGGTGTTCAGGTCGGGGAAAATAAACACGGTCGCCTGGCCCGCCACCTGGCTGTCGGGCATCTTGGTCGAAGCAATAGACATGTTCGAGGCCGCATCGTACTGAATCGGACCCTCCACCGCGAAATCCGGGTTAGAGGCGCGCACAATCTCGGTTGCCTCGCGCACCACATCCACGTCCGCACCAGAACCGGAGGTACCGGTCGAGTACGAGCATAGCCACCTTCGGATCGACCCCCGAACTGGCGCGCAGTCTCAGCGGAAGCCTTCGCAATATCCGCCAGCTGCTCGGCATTCGGGTTCGGGTTCACGGCACAGTCGCCGTACACCAGCACGCGGTCTTCCATGAGCATCAGGAACACCGAAGACACAATCTTGGTGCCCGGGCGGGTCTTAATGAACTCCAGTGAGGGGCGAATCGTGTTCGCGGTCGTATTGATAGCGCCCGAGACCATGCCATCCGCAAGACCCTTGTAAACCAGCATCGTACCGAAATATGAGGGATCGCTCATGCGTTCACGCGCACCCTCAATAGTCATGCCCTTGTGCGCGCGCAGTTCAGCATAGGTCGCCGCAAAATCCTCACTGTATTCATTATTCGCAATGTCGATAATACGAATCGAGGCAGGCAGATTAATACCCTCAGCCTGGCAGATTTCCGAGATCTTATCCGCTGCCCAGCAGAATCAGGTCACAGAAATCGCGGCGCGCAATCATCTCGGCTGCACGCAGAATACGCACATCATAGCCCTCAGGCAGAACCACGGAACGGCGGTTCGCACGAGCGGTCTCAATCAGGTTGTGCAGGAATCGCAGCGGAGTCATCGAAGCCGGGCGCTCAAGCTCAAGACGTGAAAGCAGCTCTTCCTGGTTCACGTATTCATCCCAGCCGCCGAATGCGCTCGCAAGCTTGCGGGCCTGACCGTTGATCACGCTGCCGTGCACGCGGGAAACAGCGCGCGCCGACTTGAAGGTGTCACGGTCAGTCGATAGTACCGGGAAAGGCGCGCTTTCAAGCAGGCTGCCCACGGCGGTGTTATTGCCGGGCAGGTTGTTGAGCCCGCCGGTGAGCAGCATGCCCGAAGGCGCCGGGAACGTGGGCGAAAGCGCGGATGCGAGGGTCGCGGCCACAACATCGGCGCGGTCGCCGGGAACGATCACAAAAGTCGCCGTCGGCAAATTGGTTGAGGAAGTTTGAGACGGTCATTGCGGCGATCTTGATCTCGTTAATGTCACGGCCAAGATCTTCCTGCGACAGGTGCGAACCGTCGAGCTTGAGGGCGGCGACGACCTCCGCGATGGTGGGCTTACCCAGGTCTGCGATTTCGGGCAGAACGTAGACGGGGAACTTATGCTCGCCCAGCTTAACGTTCTTCTCAATGCTCTCACGCAGCTCGGGGTCGGCACGGTTGACGATAATCGAGAACAGATCAACCTTGGCTGCCTTAAGTTCGGAACGTGCAACCTCTACGGCGTTGGTTGCCTCTTCGAGGGAAGCCTCGTTCGCACCCACGATAGCGATCACGGGCAGACCTAAATCGCGGGAAACCTGGGCGTTGAGATCGAACTCGACGGCGAGTGCGTTCTGGGCGGTCAGGTATATGCCGTCCACGATCACAACATCGCTGTGAGCGGCAATTTCTTCATAGGCGGAAACCGCGCGGGCCGAAATTTCTTCGGTGTTGCCCTCCGCAATGAACTCTAGTGCCTCGGTGAGCGATACTGCGCCGCCCACTTGCTCATCAGAGAGGTTAAAGTGCTCTTTCATCAGGCGAATCATGGGGTCATCGCTGGCAGTTTCGCCCTTGAAAATGGGTCGGAAAAAGCCTACTCGATCGGCGCGCTTCACAAGGGAATCTGCGAGGCCCAGGGCGATCAGGGATTTGCCTGAGTCCTGGGTCATCGCCGAGAGATAAATGCCGGTGGTCATAGTGCTCCTTTGGCGTTGAACGTTCGGCGGGGGCGCGCTAACAATCCGGTACGTACGTTGGATGCGCCGGATGCGGCGACTCTCGTCGAGTTTGTCTTGTCCTTTCTATCTTATCGGGGTTGAGAGTCGGGCAAACCTTTTGTCGCGGTGCGAGGGGGATTGAAGACTGCACTATGGTGTGTTTTTGGTGCGTATTCTCGCGGTTAATATGGTTTTAGGTGGGGTTTGGGAAACTTTTTGTGGCAAAAAGCATGCTGTCATGCACTAAACACACAATCAAATATCTCGCCCTATCAAACGTCGCTTTCACGCAGGATTATGCAAAATTCTTGTACTGTCAGCGAAAGTCCCCAAGGAGTGTATCGGTCCTCTGTAGATTTTTCGTGTGAGAACCTACGATTGAAATATGTTGTTTGCATTTTCTGTAGCTCCCACGGGCGGGGGTTCCGCCGACGGTTCTGTTCACGATGCGGTTGCCGAGGCCGTATCCATTGTTCGTTCTTCCGGTCTGCCGCATCAAACCGGGCCTATGTTCACCACGATTGAGGGTGACTGGGATGAGTGCATGGATGTTATTAAACGCGCTACCGAGGCGGTGACGAAACGTGCTCCGCGTGTCTCGCTGGTGGTTAAAGCCGATATTCGCCCCGGTCACGATCGTGGCGAAATTGAGGGTAAGGTGCAGCGTCTCAACGCCGCTATAGATCAGATGGAATCTGGTAAATAAGCGAACGGAATACTGGTTCGACAAGGCTATATGTTGTATGCGGCATATAGAATTAACGGCTATCGCGGCGATGCTCTATGCGTGCGTAACGGGTGGTGCTTACAGTCCTTGTGAAGGTACTTCTAGCCGTTGAAATGCGTGTGCCGCAGGAACATTCAACTGTATTCCAGATTCGGCATATACGGCTGACCTGGTAGCTTGGGCAACGGCAGGTAGGCTCGCGGTTTAGGACTCGAATTCCTGCCTGCTGCCTGAACCTAGCGTAGGCTTATGTGCATGGCGAAAAAGAAAAACTGCAGCGCTGCCTCGCGTCGTGCCGAGCATCCGAACAAAACAGGTGCAGTCGCCGGTGTGTACCCCATTTCGACCGGTGAGGCTGAGCTTGTACCCGATGGTTACCACGCTGATGGTTGGCTTCTGCTCATCAACGGTGTGCAGTCTTCGCATGTGATAGTGGGGCAGCCGCGTATGCTCGATTTTGAGTACATGCGCTGGATTGCTGCGGTTCTCGACTCGCATATTCAGACTCATCTTAATCCCGAAAAACTGCGTATCACCCATCTTGGTGGTGGTGCGTGTTCTCTAGCGCGCTATTGCGCGGACGTATACCCAAATTCACGCAATACCGTTGTGGAGCTTGATGCCAAGCTGGCCGAATATGTGCGTGACTGGTTTGATATTCCTAAGTCGCCGCGCGTAAAAATTCGGGTGGGTGATGCAGGTACCATCACTCGCTCGTTTGCACCAGCATCGCGCGATGTGGTTATTCGCGATGTGTTCGCGGTAGATAAAACTCCGGCGGAACTTACGGGCGTGAATTTCGTGCGGACGGTTGATCACTCCCTGGCGCCCGGTGGGCTGTATATTCTCAACTGCGGCGATGACCGCACGCTTAATGCCGCCCGCGCCGAAGCCGCCGCCTTGCTTGAGGTGTTTGAATACGTGAGTATTGTGGCCGATTCCGCAATGCTCAAAGGAAGGCGGCGCGGAAATATTATTCTGGCGGGTTCACATGTTCCGCTTCCGCAGCTTGGAAGCGCCGAGGCGGCGTCTATTTCTCGTGTCCTCATGGGTGGGGGAGTACCTGCCCAGTATTGGGATACTGAGAAGGTTCGGGTCTTTGCCAGGAAGGGTGCATAAACCGTTTTTACCCAGCCCTAGCACCCGCTATATGCCTGATCGGGAATATGGCATATATCGGCAAAAATTTTTATTTATACTAGTCAAACACCTTATATTCCTATATCGGAATATATTTTATGTACCCAAAAGCACTTACCCAAGCTGCGGAAAATAAGGATGCAGTTTCTCGCGAAGCACCCGCGAAGAAGGATAAAAATCTTCCCACCGAACCTGAACCATATGCCAACCTTCGGGGGTGGGTGCATCCGCGTGAGGAAGCGCGGCGTCGGAAGCCACCATTGCAAGACCCACCCGCTGTTCGAGCCACACGAAACTCGCCTGCCGGGTGCGTAACATGCGGTACACACCCGCATAGTCCGAGGCTCGGTTCGGGGTATGCGCATCCGAAGTCCCCAACAGATATGCCTCAAAATCTAGCCGATGCACGGGCGCGGGAAGACCCATCTCAGCCAACTGCAGACGCGCCACACTTTCTCAGAGTGAGCTGCTGCGCGCATCCGCATGCGTGGCAATATGGGTGGCCGCCGAATTTTGACTCGCCTGCAAACGCGGCAAAATCTCTTCGGGTGCAAGCATTCGAGCGGTGCAGCGCGGCGTCGACGAGGGCGCATCCTTCAAGAACGGGAAGTGTGCGGGCACAATCCAGGAGGGTCTGCGAGAGTTCGGTAACCCGAAAATTCGGGCGTAAGACCGTCACCTGCGTCGGGGCTTCATCGTTTGTATGTTCCAGAACGCCGTCCGACGCCGCCCCTCGCACCGAATATCCGGCGAGCACATGCAAATTCTGCGGCACGTGCAGAAGCGGCAGACCGTATAAAAACGCCGCCGAAGATAGGCAAAACACGCATGTAGAGTCACGCAGTGCCAGCGCGGTGTGGCGCGCCAAAACCTGAAGAGAAGGCGTAAAAGAATCCCAGACCGATGCGGCAATATACACCCCTTGAAGCACGCTGACCAGCTCTTTTGTGCGTAGTTTACGCCGCATCGTGGTGCGGGTATACCCGGAATTAAGCAGCCTTTCCTGGGTATAAAGCTGATCAAGAAGCGTGAAGTTGGGTGACATATCCTCAAGTATGGCACGACATGAACACCACTCAGCGCATGAAGACAATATGCGTCATAGAGCTCAACCTTGTGTTAAATAACGTCTCATCCTGCGAGCTTGTGGCGGCGCCGAACCCACCTCGCGCTAAGATTGAACCCATGCGATACACCTACCTTGGACCCTCAGGCACCTTCACCGAATCCGCGTTGCTTTCCGTGCCCGGCGCGGTCGGTGCCGAACGCATTCCCGCCACCAGCGTGCCCAACGCGCTCGAACGTCTTCGCAGTGGCAATGCGGATGCCGCCATGGTGCCCATTGAGAATTCGGTCGAAGGCGGGGTGAGCGCTACTCTTGATGCGATCGCGGCTTCCGAGGGAATGCGCATTATCCGCGAGGTTCTGGTACCTATCAGGTTCGTGCTGGTCGCGGCGCGTCCGCTCGCTCTGGAAGACATCGAAAACCGTTTCAACCCACTCGCACGCCTCGGGCCCGGGTGCGGCAATGGGCAGATGCGACCATCCCCACCGCCGAGTACCCTGCCCGGTTCCTCCACCGCGGCAGCAGCCGTGGGTCTGCTTGACCCTTCCTGCGCATATGATGCCGCGATTTGTTCCCCGCGCTTTTGGCAACCCACCCCAACCTGCATGTGCTTGCCGAAGACATTGGTGATAACAAAAACGCCGTCACCCGGTTTGTGCTCATCAGCAGCACCGCGGATATCCCAGAGCCTACCGGTGCCGATAAGACGACGCTCACGATCCCTCTGCCCGAAAATCGAGAGGCACTCCCGAAAAGCCCGTTCGGGTGCGCTCCTGGAACTGCTCGAACAGTTTGCATCGCGCGGCGTGAACCTCTCACGCATCGAATCGCGCCCCACCGGCAGGCAGATGGGATCCTATATGTTCAGCGTGGACGCAGACGGGCATATTTATGAGGCTCGAATGCGCGATGCCCTGCGCGGCCTGCATCGCATAGCACCCGGCATTAAATACCTGGGATCGTACCCGCGTGCCGACCGGCAGCCCACCGTTGCGCCGCGCATCCACTCCGAGAATTCGTTCGATGCTGCCCACGCATGGGTGGAATCGCTTTTCCCGGGCGGGCGACCGGCGCATCTGAAACGCTAAACCGCCCCCGCGACCGTATAAAAAGAGCCTTTATGCGAATAAAGCGTTGGGAATCCCGCTTTATTCGCATAAAGGCTCTTTTTACGGCTGGGGGCGACTGGGTACTATTGATATGTGATTGATATTAACCTCCTCCGCGAAAACCCCGAGATTTTCCGCGCCTCCCAGCGAGCACGCGGCAAAGACGAAGCCCACGTAGACCGTATTCTTGAGGCGGATGCCGCACGCCGCGCCTCGATCGGCACCTACGAGAACCTGCGCGCCGAACAGAACGCCTTCGGTAAACAGGTGGCGAAGGCACCCAAGGAAGAGAAACCCGCCTCGTAGCGCAGGCGAAAGAACTCGCCGCTCACGTGCAAAATGCGAAAGCCGCATCTGAGGCGAAAACCGCCGAATACGAAGAGCTGCTAAGCTCCATCGAAAACCTGATTATCGACGGCGTACCCACCGGCGGCGAAGACGACTTCGTGGTGCTCAAAGAAGTCGGCACCCCCCGCGATTTCGCCGCAGAAGGTTTTGAACCGCGCGACCACCTGGAAATAGGCGAACTCATCGGCGGCATCGATATGGCACGTGGCGCCAAGGTCTCCGGCTCGCGCTTTTACTTCCTCAAAGGGCAGGTATGCCCGTCTGGAACAGAGCGCTCATGTGGATGGCGCTCGATCTGGCAACAGCCAACGGCTTCACCATGATGACAACCCCCACCCTCGTGCGCCCCGAAATTATGAACGGAACCGGGTTTAACGTCAAGCACGACGACGAAATATACCGCCTCGAACGTGACGACCTGTACCTGGTCGGCACCTCGGAGGTGGCGCTTGCGGGCTACCATATGGACGAAATACTCGACCTTAGCGACGGACCCAAAAAATACCTGGGATGGTCATCCTGCTATCGCCGCGAAGCCGGTGCCGCAGGTAAAGACACCCGCGGTATCATTCGCGTGCACCAGTTCAACAAGGCTGAAATGTTCGTCTACTGCCAGGTGGAGCAGGCGGAAGAAATACACGAGCAGATGCGCGCCCTCGAAGAGGAAATGCTGCAAAAATGCGGTCTTGCGTATCGCGTGATTGATACCGCCGCAGGGGATCTGGGCACCTCTGCCGCACGCAAATTCGACTGTGAGGCGTGGGTTCCCACTCAGGGCACCTACCGCGAGCTGACCTCGACCTCGAACTGCACCACCTACCAGGCACGCCGCCTGAACATACGCGAACGCACCGCAGACACTGTGGACGATGCGGGCAATGTGCGCAAGGGCCGCACCCGCGCGGTCGCAACCCTCAACGGCACCCTGGCGACTACCCGTTGGGTTGTGGCGATTCTGGAGACCCACCAGCAGCCTGACGGCTCGGTGCGTATTCCTGAGGCGCTGCGCCCGTATATGGGTGGTGCTGAGGTTATTCCGGTCGCGTCGTAGATTTGAGATAGTTTGATAGTTTGAGGGGGGGCTGGAGTGGGTCTCCACTCCGGGCGCACCTTGATTCCCTCGCGCGCTCGGAAGGTGCGGCCCTCCGTCCCCTCAGCATTCGGGCGGCTCGGTGCGTATTCCTGAAGTACCAGGCTCGTTACCTCGCCTGATTCGGAAACTGCTTCTTAAGCGCTCGCACGCTCGCACCCAGTTCCCTCATCCATCATGAGCGGTGCTGAGGTTATTCCTGTGGTGTAAAAACGGGGCTTCGCCGAGTCGCTAAGTCTGCCGTTTCACCGCATGGGAAACCCCACCAACGGCGGAAGTACGGTGTGCTAGCATGAAGATATTACTGAAATGGAAAGCTACATACTTTATGTATGTAGCGGAGAGGTTCGGCGGCTTGCAACGACCGAACCTCTCCTTGTGAGTTGATACTACTTCAGGTTGCGGATAACAACCTTGAGAGCATCAAGAGCATGCAAAACAGCCTGAGCTGATCCATCGGTAAGGATGAGACTTACCAGGATTGCTTGGGCTGTTTCCATGAGTTCAAAGAACATCATGGCTCTACTCACCTCCCCTCTGCCCCAAGAGTCGACCGCAGGGATTTACTGAAATGGATGTGCTGCGGCGCACCCCGGGAAGAGGGCAGTATTAACTTTACCTAAAAAGTATGTGGTGGATTTCGCCTAAATCGGTGGGTGTAAGAGGCTGATAAAACAGCTATGGTGGTGTGATAGCATGATGATATTACTTTGATATGCAAAGTCATCTTTTCGCACACGAAGAAGAGGCTCAGAAGCGGGAACTTCCGAGCCCCAGGTGGGGACTACTTCAAGATTTCCAGTAGGTTCTTGACGTAATCATAGATGGCTGACACGACCCAGGATGATCCGTCCGTGAGGATGAAGCTCACGAGGATTGCCTGGGTCGTTTCTATGAATTCATAGAAAGACATCCTAACCACACCATAGTTCGCTGCGTGTACCTGACGGATCGCGGCCACCAGCTCACGGTCCCGGATGCTCCTAGCGCTCGGTGTGCCATATTTAGCGTTGCGATAGCCACGGGAGGTGATGAACCCTCCCCTGGCGCCGTGCTTGATTTAACGTCGTACAGATGAACTCAACACTGAAACGATCGCGATACTCGTCAATGAACGCGATCATTTCCGACGTTGGGGGTCGAGTTCTGACGCGAAAAAAGCCGATGCTGCCTTCAATAACTCGTTCGTATCGCGTAGTTCTTGGTTCTCCAGCGCTGCCTGGCATTCTCAGCCACAAGGTCTTCTTCATCCCTTGTTGCTTGACCGGTTTTGCGTGATTGCTGTAACCATTGCCGGGCAGTGTGCCACGAAACCCCGAGCTTTGGTGCGACCGCCTGGCGCGTCTTGAATCAGAGCCCTCGGCGAGGATCCGATCTTCCACCAACCGGACAACCCGGTCCTTCGCGTTCTGATCAAGTTTCTTTGGCATAATCCAGATTTTCCCATTCACTTGAACGGAAGAAAACCTGGGACACTTCGCTGAGGTTGCTGGGGCTGTACCGCGAGATCCTGATTAATCGCCGAAATCCTGATTTAAAACAGGATTTCGGCGATTATCAGGATCTCGATGAGTGTGATGGCGCCGGTGGCATGATTTGGGGCAGATTCCTACGTTTGTAGTGGGTGGTCAAGCCGTTCGGGTAAGTCCACCGCTCTTCAAAAACTTTGGCGGCCTCGTCGTTGGATGCTGGCGTGCCGGTGGTGTTGGTGACTCTCGTTGCGTTCCCCGTTACAGGGGTTAGCTGATTGCCCTGGGGTGAGAGTGTGCTCTGGTGTGTTGAGGATGTAGGGGTGTAACTGCTTAGTTTGGAGTAAGTGTTTTTAGTGGCGGGGCACCCCTTATGAATACCCCTCTGTAAATCGTGTTTAAGAGGACTCTCACGTTCTTGCGAGGGTCATTTTTGTTGCTATCGGCGAAAAAGTATGTCCCTGCTTCCGTCAATAACCGCTGAGCACAACCACCCACGCAAAAGGTGAAAGCGGTGCTCACGTCTTTAATCCGAATCAGCGGCGGTATCAGGAGCGCGGTACCCTCGATGAGTAGCCTGCCTCTGCGCGTACTTCTTTTCCATGCGCATCTTAGAAATCCACGCAATAGGACCAAAAATAGGTAGCGCCAACGTCAGTAGCAGCCGCATGAGTTTCTCGGTCTGGCTAACGTGTGGGTTTTTGTGAATCGTGAACACGCAGTACAAGTGCCAACACCACACTCCAGCACGAAAACAACCGTAAACAGCACCTGAAAAACCAGCGAAAGATTCATACGCACCAGTGTACGGGGCTGCGTTCGCGCGTACCCTGCCCAACGCGCGTCGCCCACCTCATACGCGCCGAGATCCTGATTTCAAATCAGGATCTCGGCGGAGAAACGGAAAAAGAAACTACCCCAGCGCGTGCTTCAGCGCGCTGCTAAGCTGGTTGTCAAAGAAGACGTACCCGCTCTTCAGCAGCTTGTCGTTAGACACAAACTGGTCTGCCAGTGCCAGCCGGTGTGTGCCTCTTTCCAGCAGAGCGTCGGATGCGACCCTTGGTGCGCGCATCAGCGCCGGACGCTGAGCGTCGCCCCTATCAGGCGCGCTACTTTTCGTGCGCTCGCCGGTGATGAGGCAACGGCGCTGACCGGGCCTCCACAGAATCGTCGCAGTACGGCGTGCACGTAGATGCCGGCAATGTCGTCCAGCGAAATCCACGATTGAATGTTGTCGCCCTTGCCGATGGTTCCGCCGGTACCACTGCAAAAACAGCGGCATCCGTAGTTTTCGAAAGAAACCGCCCAGCGGGGTAAGCACAATGCCGGTGCGTACGTAACGACGACGAACGCCCGCCTCGTGCGGGGTCGGCAGCTGCCTCCCACTTTGGCAGACTTCAGCGAGGAAGGCGTTACACCGCAGCTGAGTCTTCGTGCAGAGTTTTCGCCGGTGCGGTCGGCGCCGTAGTAGCCGATAGCTGATGCAACCATGAAAGTCTTCAGGGCCCTACCGCTACCCTTCAAATGCTGAATAGTGCGACATGTAGCCCGGTGGATGTGGTGCGTGATTCGAGAATTTTTCTTCTTGTTTTCTCGTTGAATCGCGTGTTGATGGACGCGCCGCCCAGGTGGATGACCGCGTCCGCACCAATGAGCGCGGTTTCATCAATCTCGCCTTTATCAGGTTCCACGCGTACTCGTTCTCCGCCCTCGGGGTTGCGGCGCACGAGGGCGCGTACGGTGTGCCGCCGGTGGTGAGCAGAGCAGAAACTTGCTGCCCACTCATGCCCGATGCGCCTGCAATGACGATGGTCTGCGCGCGATCATCAGCGTAGCGTGCCTGAAAAATTGAGGTCGGCTTCAACGCGTCGTGCGCGGTCGGCAGACTTTCGAGTGGCGTGCTGCCACCCTGGATGCGACGATTTCGGTGCCACGCGCACGTTGCCCGCGAGATTCGAGGGCACCTGAGATTCTTTTCGACGGCGCGTGATTTGGGGTCTTCGCCGCCTGCAATCGTGAATTCAATGTCATCGCGAATAACGGTCTGGTTGGCGGTGCCCAAGAACTTGTGGGTGTGCTTCCAGGTGCTGAGCGGGCCTTCCAGCATGATGTCGGAAAAACCGGAGTCGTGGACGTCCGTGATGAGTGCCGTCCATGCGCGGTTGGCTAGGCCTTTAGAACCGGGTATTGCCATTTTGAGCTTAGCTTGTACGCCTTCTTCAACGCCTTTGTCTGATCTGGACGGAGCCTGACCACGGGGAGTGGCGCGGGTGAGCGCGCCCTGCGCATGTCCAGGCGGTGACGGTCTCTACCGGATGCGTGTAGGTGGAGGTGTGCGAGAACGTGCCCATGGGAGCTCCTTGTCAAAACAGCGGCGCTGGTTTCAGTGTTTCTCTCAACCTAGCAGGGCTAGCGTGAAACGTGGTTCACCACACCGCAAGAAGTTAGTTTTACTGACTATATATGACGGTTTGGGTGGCTGCAGATCACGTTCGCTGTTACGGCAAGGAGATAGTTTCCTCTATCGCACCCTAAAATTGGGTGCAGGTCACAAATTGCCCTTTGTAATCTACTGCAAGGAATCACAGATGACACAGGAACCAGAATTTAATACATCGCATCCAGAATATGTTCCTTTCTCTAATGCCTATATTGGGCATGTGATGACCGGCGGAATTGTTGCTGTGACTGTGGGAATTGTCTATTGGCTGTTATCAATACCTTTTTCGGCACTCAAAGGTTAATCTTCAAGATTTTGTTATTTTCATAGTTTTGAGTGAGTTTATTGGCCCAGAGCTCATCGTTACTCTTCTTCAGCGTCCGTTAGTTATCAAGGCACGTCATGGCTCACCCTGGTGGTGCTTTGTATGCGCCCATGAGGTAATAGTTACTCCTGTAGTTGCAGGTATTGGGGCGTTTTTGGCTTTTCAGAGTATTGCAATCGGTGGAACGATGTTTGCTCTCTTTCTTGTCGCCTGCCTCCTAGTGGCATTTTGACAAAAGCCTTTGAGCGCGGGGTTATCTCGTGCCGAGGTTAGAAGCAAATACGAAGAAATCTAAGCAATTCATCAAAGATGACATTGTCGAAGAGCGACGTAAAAATGCAGACGTTTCAGATGAGCACCGAAAGCTCTTTGAACGTTAGTTGTTTTGGTCTATGCCCGGAAATAGGGTGACTGAAAATTGGGGTAATTCACCTAAAAAGGCTCTGATAAGCACTTGAAGTGCGTGCCAGAGCTTTAGCGTTGGCTTTCTACATGAGAGAACCGTCTCAGAACTTCACGCCGTTCTGGTCTGCGCGGTAGAAGAACGCGGCGGTTGCTCTCGGCTTACCTCGTCGTAGGGCGTGTTGCCGTCCGCTCCAGCCCGTAGAGAGTCAGCTGATGACATCCACGCGATTTCTGCAGAAGGGGCTGGTGGATGCGACGTCCTTGAACGGTGACACAGCCGGCGCCTCAGGCTGCGGTACCCGCTGCACGGTAGAAGAAGGCAGCCATCGCTACGGCTCACAGAATCGTGGGGCGGAAGGTGCCGTCCTCCGGCGGTGGTGATGCCGCTTTGCTGCATCCAGGTGATTTTCGTTGTAGAACAGTGAACCTGCCGGAACATCGGGGGAACGCAACAGCCTATCGCTTGCCGCCCACCGTAACGGTCAAGTGCGCTCGCTGCCGGTTGCCGCGTCCTTGAGCATCAGCAACGTGCTCACCGGCTGCAACCTTGCCCGCCAGCGCACATCAACCTATAGCGGTGCCGCCTCAACGGACGCGGTACCCAGCTCAACGCCGTCTACCGAAACGCTCAACTTCAACGCTGGCAGGTGCGAGAGAGAATCAACGTTCAATTCGGATGCGGTGAAGGTCAGGTTGCGCTCGCATCGTAGTGAGCCAGCGTCAGGATCTTCACGCTGCTTGTTACAGCGTGGTGAAATGGTGCCCTCGCCCTTCAGGTACGACTGGAAGCGTCTGATCAACGAGTGCGGTGTCTTTCGCGTCCATACCCTGTGACAGCGTGCGGAAGTTATCGCCACCGCCGAGCAAGAATGACGGGATAGCGACGGTAATCTGCTGATCATCGATCACCTTTTTACCGTCAATGAAAATCTCATCAATGTTGTTGTTCAGCGTTGCGTGACCGCTTGAATCGCGCGCACCGGTGAAGGTGTAGCTGACGTTGGACGACAGCCCCAGCTGCAGGTACGCGCGTGAGGTCTGCGCACCGTCAGCGGTGGTCTGCCACTGCTCTTCAAGCACCTGCTTAAGCTGCGCGCCAGTCAAAGTGGTGGTCCACAGGTTATTCGCAAACGGAGTCACATTCAGCGCCTGAGCCACGGTTACATCGCTGGCAGCGGTATCCAATGAAGTGCGCAGTCCGCCAGGGAACTCATCGCGCAAACCACCGGGATTCACAATGCCAATATCCGCAGGAGTGCGACCGGTTGAATTAGCCGCTGACAATGCATATCAGCGCACCGTGGCCCATGGTTTGACTCACGGTCGCTGGATCAAAACCACCGCGATTAGCCGCCTGCGAAGAATCCCACCCCGCAGTAATCGGCGCGGTCAGACCAGCCAATTTCTGCTGGCCAACCTCAGTTGCGTGCGCATTCGCATGGCGGACGAGGTTAACGTGTCCACCGCGATTCTGCAGCCTGCCACCGCGCCATTCGACATCGACCGCGTGCTACGTGATGCCGTCGTCCACAACAAGCCTGGCTACCTGATGCTGCCTGCCGACGTTGCCAGTGCAGAAATTGATCCGCCCACCGGTCCCCTTGAAGTGAAGCTCGCGATCTCAACTGACGCCGCAAAAACCGCCTTCAAGAAGGCTGCTACCGAGTTCTTGCGCGGCAAGAAAAACCGGTGCTCGTGGATTATATGACCGCGCGTCTTCAGGCAACTGATAACCTGCAGCGACTGATTGATACCACAGACTTTCCCTACTGCACCCTGATGGGCGCGAAGGCTCTCAGTGACGAGAACAACAAGCAGTTCGCCGGTCTCTACCTGGGCACGCTGACCGCCGATGAAACTCGCACCGTCATTGAGGGACGCCGAGGCAATCATCCTTTCGGCTGTTGCCTTCACCGATCACCAACACCGTGGGCTTTCTCGCACAAGGTTGATATGCACAAGGCAATCAACCTGGGCGCTGAGTCAGCGACCATCGGGCGCGAAACCTTCGCACCGCTGGCACTGGGTGATGCGCTGGATATCCTCACCGAGGTAGCGGTAGAGGCTGGCGCTCAGCCCATGGACTTCACCCGTTTACTCGCGACGTTGAGCAGCCCGCGCTGCATCCGAAGATGCTCTGACGCAGAACCAGTTGTGGGACGTCGTTGCCTCCAACCTGGACGAGCTCAACACCGTGGTCGTTGAAATGGGCACCTCATTCTTCGGTATGGAATCGCGCGGTTTTCCCAAGGACGCCCGTTTTATCGGTGCACCCCTATGGGGCTCCATCGGCTACACTCTGCCTGCTCTTCTGGGTGCTGCGGTGGCTGATCGCGATTCGCGCGGTGTGCTCTTTATCGGTGACGGCTCGGCGCAGTTGACCATCCAGGAACTCTCGTACCGTGGTGCGTCAGGGGTCTGCTAGCCCGTCATCTTCTTGATTAACAACGACGGCTACACCATTGAGCGCGCCATCCACGGCAAGAGGCTCGCCTACAACGACATTGCTCCCATGGACTGGCAGAAAGTGCCCGCCGCCTTTGGGGCGACCGACGAGAATACCGTGGTGCTGCGGGCCTCTACTGTGAACGAACTGCTGGATGCGTGTGCAACCGCGCAGAAGGAAAAAGACAAGATGGTCTTCATTGAGGGTCATCACCGATAAGGGGACGATATGCCTGAGACTCTGCTAGGGGTTCGGTCGATGGCGGCGGCGGCTAACAAGCTGGTGGAAAAATGTAAACGATCTGGCTCTCGGTCGCACGACCTGGGTTGTACGTAGGCGCGGTTGCTCTGCGGTTTTTCCACAAAAACTGCGGCGCAACTGCGCTTTTGTGGATTGAGCTGGTTTACTCTTGACCTTGGGCGAGACTACTGATGATTTCTGCACCTACCACTGCGATAAGGCGGTGAAACATGAAAATTCTCTTGACGGGCGCATCCGGTTACATTGGCGGCAACCTTCTCAAAGAACTGAAGAAAAACCACGAAGTTATCGCGGTTTCACGCAGTACCAAGAACAAGGAAAACGAAGAAAACGTTACCTGGGTGCGCGGATCTTTTTGCGCCGGAAGATAACGAACGCGTTATGGAGGGCGTGGACCTCGCTGTTTACCTGGTGCACTCCATGCAACCGCAGGCAAAGCTGACGCAGGCGAAGTTTGAGGATATGGACGCGCTTCTCGCTGACAATTTTGCGCGCGCTGCGGCGAACAATGGCGTCAAGCGCATTGTGTACTTGAGCGGTATCGTTCCCGATGATGAAAAGCTTTCGCGTCACCTCGCCAGCCGTCTGGAGTGCGAGAAGATTCTTGGCTCGTTCGGTGTTCCTGTGACTACCTTGCGTGCGGGCCTGATTGTGGGGCCAAAGGGTTCGTCCTTCCCGATTCTGCGGTCGCTGGTGGAACGCCTGCCCGGTCTAGTGTTGCCGTCCTGGGTGTATAACCGCACGCACCCGGTGGCACTGCGCGATCTCATCGGCGGCCTACTCGCCGTGATTGAGCGCGAAGACCTTGACCAGCAGTCATTGATATTGGTGGGCCGCGAGAAATGAACTACGCGAGCTTTTTGGAAGAAACCGCAGAAGTTCGGGCGAAAGCTACCGTGGTGGATTTGCCGATTATCCCCCGTCTGGCTCTCTAAAGCGTGGGTGGCGCTCATTATTGGAAAAGCCATTGAAATGGTTGGCCCGCTGCTCGACAGCCTGGTGCATGACATGGTGATTACCCCCGAACATACCGTTGAGGGCTACTAATGCGCCTACGCCTTTCAAGGAAAGCGTGCGCCTGGCTACCGAAAACCAGAACTCACTGGGGTATACCTGCCCGGTTTCTCAATTCCTTTGAAGAAGGACATTGAGAACCCTAAGAAACGATGTGAAGTCGATTCAGCGCATCACTGTCCGAGCATTGGTCGGTGCGGGACACCGCGAGCTACCTGCAGTGGCTCTCACGATCGAGCCTGAAGCTCGTGGGCACTAGCATCAACGACAATCACGCTGAGATTCGCTTGCCGATTCTCAAAGACCCGATTCTCACCCTCGACTCTCACCCGGAACGCTCACGTGAGGACGCCGTTACCTACATCATTAGTGGCGGACGCCTGGCTCGTGTGCAGAGGGGTTGGACGCGCCCGCTAGTCTTCCGCCGCGTCCTGGATGAAAACCGCGTGATTATCACTATTCACGGTATGAACCGGCGCTGCCGTGGTTTTATCTACGCTGACGCAGGCGCGTGTGCGCTCGGTGGTTATGACTGTCTTTGGTTGTGAGACTGCGGCGCTCACACACGGTTCTACAAGTTGCGTGAGAAGTTTGGCGCTCGCAAGGCGCAGTGAGCATGTAGCGGCGTAGGGTTTCTTTCACCGTGAGGGTAGCCGTGGCGGATGCGGTTAGCGGGCTGGTGAGCTTTCTGGCCGTGGCTCTTTGCATGCGCTGGCTCGTATCTGCCACAGTTAGCCCGGAGAATCGTCTATCAGCCCCCTCAAGGCTTCGTTTCGGCTCTGACCTAAAATTATCGACTAGATATATAGATGACTACAGAATGCTGCAACTATCTGAGGCCCTATTCATGGGGGTAACGCCCACCAACTAGAACAACAGCCCCAGCGGCAAGAAATTGAGGATAAATCATCACAAATGATTCTCAAAAGCCAAACCGGTCAGACCAGTTTGCCCTACAAACCTATAACAGGCCTTAGCCTGAAAGTATCGGGTTTGCTTCCTAGGCATTTGCCCTGATTTTTATTTTCTCTGATGTGCTTGCGATACGCCAGTAGTCGTTCTCAACCTCGACCGGGTGCGGTAATCGAGAGCTTGGTGGAGACGAGTCGTGTTCCGCAGGCCACCCATTCGAGATGTAGCGATCTCGACCTCAAGAACGTCTTTCCATCGGTGATTATTGATCAGCTCGTTTTTATAGGAGCCGTTGACGTTCTCGGCTGGTGCGTTATCGTAGGAATCCCCAACCGTCCGTGAGGATGAAGCTCCACGAGGATTGCCTGGGTCGTTTATAATTCATGAAAGACATCCTAACCACACACCACCTCTCTGCCCCAGAGTCGACCGCAGGGTTTCACTTTGATATGCGTGGCGCGTGCGTACCCCGGGAAGAAGGCGTAGTACCTTTACCCTAACAAATATAAGCGGAAGCTCGAAAATACGGTCGCATATTCATAACAGGGGTTCATATAGAATAATATTGGGTGTATTGTTGATATGTGTTTTAAGTACGCATCTGAGACTTCTACACATTGTTTCTATTTCTGTTCATTCACCTCTTCAGCAGTAAAAGTAATAAAACTATTCTTTTATGGGTGTAACTACCTTTGTGCGTATTCGTATGTGATAACACAGATGTATTCAGCCTTTATAGCTCTTGAAAGGAACTGTTGATGATGCCTTCTTCGCCTCCGGTGGTGATGCGTGATGTTGTTCAGAAATTTGGTAGTACTACTGTTTTGCATGGTCTTGATCTGACGGTTAATCCTGGTGAGATTGTTGCTCTTTTAGGGCCGAATGGTGCGGGGAAAAGTACTGCGGTCGATATTATTTTGGGGTTGACTAAACCGTATGCTGGGTCGGTTGAGGTTTTTGGGACGACTCCGCAGCATGCTGTTAAAGCGGGGCATGTGGCTGCTGTGCAGCAGGATGGTGGTTTGCTTCCTGATTTGACGGTTAAAGAGACTGTGCAGTATATGGCGTCTTTGTATGGCAAGCTTAAGAATGTTTCTGCTGTTCTGGCTCAGGCCGGGCTTGAGGGTAATGCTAAGACGCTTGTGCAGAAATGTTCTGGTGGGCAGAAGCAGCGTCTTCGTTTTGCTATTGCTTTGTTGACTGATCCGGATTTTTTGATTCTTGATGAGCCCACGGCTGGTATGGATGTGCAGGGTCGCCGTGATTTTTGGGCGTCGGTGACTCAGTCGGGGGATCATCAGCGTGCTGTTTTGTTTGCGACTCATTATTTGGCTGAGGTTGATGAGTTTGCTGATCGTGTGGTGGTCATTAATCAGGGGCATGTGGTGGATGGGACTCCCTGCCGAGATCAGGTCTTATGCGCGAGGTTCTACTTTGCGTGCGACGGTCAGATGATGCGTGGACGTCTGAGCAGGTTGAGGAGCGTCTTGCGGAGCTTCGTGCTCTTGATGGTGTGAGTGCAGTATCGTTGCACGGTATTCGCCTGGAAATCTCTGCTGCTGATGCCGACGCTGTTGCTTCGTATCTGCTTGCTGATGGGTTCGCTAAGAACCTGGAGATCACATCGTCTTCCTTAGATGATGCGTTTGTGTTATTGACCGAGACCGATTCCGAAGGAGGCGCAAGAATGCCAACTAACACTAGTGCCCAGGCGGCGAGTCTTTCCTCAGGTGCGTCCTGTGTGGATTAATAGCACTGTTGTTCTGTTGGAGTTGCGCAGGAAGTTCCGTAATTTGCGGGTCTTTTTCCTGTCCATTTTGCTTCCTGTTATGTTCTTCTTTATGATCGCTTATCCGCAGCGCGACAGCCTGGAAGGGTCGGTGAATAGCGGGACCTACTATATGATCGGGATCAGCGCCTATGCTGCTATTGTTTCTAGCTCGTCTGCCGGTGCTGCTATTCCGATTGAGCGTGTCCAGGGGTGGTCGCGTGCTCTTGCGCTGACGCCGTTTCGGCCTTTTGGGGTACGTTATGACGAAGGTGCTCTCGTCTATGTTGCTGGGGGGCTATCGCTGTTGTGGTGATGATGGTTCTGGGGTTTTGTGACGGGTATGCCTTTGGATGCGTGGCAGGCGGCGCAGTCGTCACTCATTATTATTGCTGGCAGTTCTGCTTTTGCTGCGTTTGGTATTTTTGTGGGCTATTTTATGTCTGCTGATAGTGCGCAAACGCTTAGTAATTTTATTATCTCTGTGTTCTCTGCATTTGGTGGGTTGTTTTTTCCGCTGTCCTTTTTTCCTCAGGCGCTTCAGGATATTGCGCATTGGCTGCCGTCGTACGGGTTAGGTGTTTTGGCTCGTTTGCCTGTGGGGGTGGAATGGGATCCTTGGGCTTTGGGTGAACCTGGTGGCGTGGATGGTGATTTTTGTGGCGGGTGCAGTCTGGTGCTTGAGTAAGGATACGCACAGGGTCTAGTTTCTGCCCTCTCAATCGTGCGGGGGAACCCACCAACGACGGAAGTACGGCTGGCAAAGCCGGTGTGCTAGCGTGGGGGTGTTACTAAGGTGAAAAGCACTGTAGATAATTCACCTTAAAGGTGCAGAGAGGGTCGAGCGCTCTCACACCCGAACTTCTCCTGTGGGGTGATGTTACTTCAGGTTACGAACGATAACCTTAAAGCGCATCAACGGTGTATGAAACAGCCTGAGCTGATCCATCGGTAAGGATGAGACTTACCAGGATTGCTTGGGCTGTTTCCATGAGTTCGAAGAACGTCATGACCTTCCCACCACCTCTCTGCCCCTAGACTCGACCGCGGGGTTTACTGAGGTGATTGTGCTGTGGCGTACCCCGGGAAGAGGGCGGTATTAACTTTGCCCGACAAGTATTTGGGTGATTCTCTAAAAACCTGCGCTTTTCGTCAGTGTTGGCGAACCCAATATCGCTGCATCCGGTACTCTAAAGATATGTCCCTTTTCGGAACCTTGTTGGTGCATCCGCCGCGGCGGCAACCCTCACGGCGGCTTTGCTCGGCGTGTTCGCAAGCATGCGCAGCGCATCGTTACGCCCCTCGGAATCTGGAGTACCCTTGCCCGTCGCTCAAAGAGCGGCACGTCGGTATTGTGTATAACTGCAAGTCGAGCACCCACGCGGTGAGTTAATATTCTGGAACGTACCGTGGTCGCCAACGGCTGGAAACCCGCCCTCGCGAGTACCACCCGTATCGACGAACCCGGCACCCAAAGCCGCTCGCGATCTGATCGACCGGGGCGTCGACACCCCTGCTCGCGGTCGGCGGGGACGGAACCGTGCGCGCGGTCGCCGCCGCCATTCCGAAGCCAGGAGCCGGGGCCAAAGACGTCACGCTCGGTATTATTCCGCAGGGACAGGGCAACCTGCTGGCACGCAACCTGCGCCTGCCCATCACCGATATAGCCGCCTGCGATTAACATTGCGCTCAACGGAACGCACCAGATGGTCGATGCTATCGACGCTGAGCGCCGAATCAGCGGAAGGCGACGTTACCAACCACATGTTCTACGTGATGAGCGGCGCGGGGTTCGATGCGCTCGTCATGAACGACGCCAATGAAGACCTTCAGCGCGTATCGGCTGGTTGAGCCTATCGTGCACAGCGGTTTGAACCATATCTTCGGGCACTCTCACAGGTCAGAATACAGCTCGACGACGATGAACCTTTCGAAAGCACGTGTGCGTTCGGTGCTCATCGCTAATTGCGGGCGGCTGCGGGGCGGACTGCAGCTGACCGATATTACCGAGGTTAATGACGGCAACCTCGAAGTGATCATCATATCGCCGCGCACCGTCTTGGAATGGGGGCGGCTGGCACATAAGAGTGGTTCGCCGCGCCTTGCCTGGTTCATCGCGTATCTCTCTGCCGGTCATGCGCCATTATGTGGGGCATCGGGTCTCGCTGGACATGCTTTCGGGGCACAGCCTATTGAAGTCGACGGCGATTTAGCGCCCCTCGGCGATCAGGCTGCAGGCGCGCATCGTGCCGGCGCTCTCAGCGTGAATGTGCACCCGGATGCACTCACAGCCTAGAACCTCGACCCGCCCGAGCGCCTGTGTTTATGTGGCTTAACCTTCTTTGATGTGGTGTCTTCACCGGTTATCTCGCTTTAAACACCTTTTTAGTGCGAGAATGAGATGAAAGTTTGTTTCAAGAAAGAAGAGAGTTCATGCTTATCCTCGTTGTGAACGCGGGTTCCTCATCCCTCAAATACCAGGTGCGCGATACCTCTGCGCCTGAAAGCCGAAACAAATAGATTACCTCAGGGCTCATCGAAAATATCGGCACTGACGTTCCCGACCACGAAGTCGCTCTGCACATGATGGCTGAAACTCCGAAGGCGTGCTGCACGGCCGTCAGCTGCAGGCTATCGGCCACCGCGTGGTGCAGGGTGCCGAGAAGTTTACCCACCCCGTGCTGCTCAACGAGCAGGTGATCGACGAGATCGATGCGCTCTCACCGCTCGCGCCTCTGCACAACCCCGCGCATGTGAAGGGTATGCGTGCTGCCTTCCACACCTGGCCAGACCTGCCGCAGGTTGCCGTGTTCGATACCGCATTCCACTCGACCATGCCCGAGCACGCCTGGCGCTACGCTATTCCTTATGACCTGGCTGATAAGTACAGCATTCGCCGCTACGGCTTCCACGGCACCAGCCATGAATATGTCTCTCATGTTGCCGCAGATATGCTCGGTATTGACCGCGACGAATTTAACGGTGTGGTGGCGCACCTGGGCAATGGCGCATCCGTGACTGCCGTGAAGGGCGGAAAGTCCGTGGATACGTCGATGGGCTACACCCCGCTGGCTGGTCTGGTAATGGGTACCCGTTCGGGCGATATTGACCCCTCTGCGCTGACCACGATTCTCACCCGCGACCCCGAGATCGACGCGGAACGCCTGGATACCATTCTCAACAAGGAGTCTGGTCTGCTGGCACTGGCGGGTTCCAACGACATGCGTAAGGTGGTGGAGTCTGCGCAGTCGGGCGACGAGCGCGCACAGTTGGCTCTGGATATGACCGCATACCGTCTGATGAAGTACATCGGCGGCTACAACCTGGTGGTTGGCGGCGCGCAGGCGCTTATTTTCACCGCAGGTATTGGCGAGAACTCCGGCGACTTCCGCAAGCTGGTGCTGGACCGCCTGGCGCCGTTGGGTATTCGCTACAACGAGGAAGAGAACATGAAGCGTTCCCCGAACCGCGCTTGATCTCGACCGAGGATTCAGATATTGCCGTGTTCGTCATCCCCACCAACGAGGAGAGGCGATCGCCGAGGGCTACCGAGGAGCTCGTCGCGTAGCACCGTAGATTCCGTTTCTTCCTTTTTGGGGATGCTGTAAAGGCTCTTGATCGTGAATAAAGCGGAATTTTCCGTGTTTTATTCACGATCAAGACCTACTAGCATGTGCGGGAGGGCGTCCGGCGTCCCGGGCGCAAAAGGCTGGCACGAAGGTGCAGACGCGGCTTTGGGCGACAAAAACTCTAGGGGCAGGGCATCAAGAATAAGCGTAAGGCGAGGGAATGTTGAACTTTATATCTAAATAATATTTGACACATTATTTTATTCACTATTTAGAAATTAGTCAAAGGCATCAAAATTTGCTATAGTTGTTTTTAGTTCAGAATGCTTTGTGCAGATGAACTAATAGATACAAAGAATGGTGTGCATTCTCTATTCGTGGTTGTGTGGGGAAATGCTGGCATTCTTTGTATCAAAACTGGCACAGGTATATCACATCTATCACTCACTTAGATGACATATACAACGAGGTGCAGAAAATTGAGGTCGCAGGACTTTGGGCATGTATGTTCGCGACCTCCGGTGTGAAAAACCCTCGCGGTATGTTCCTCCCATGAAACCTCGTACGTTTCATGAGTATAATTCCGCGAAATAACAGGGGTTTGAGCTTTCTGTAAGCTTTCAGTTTCTCTGAAGGGACTCGTTGCACACGAAGGTATCTTATAGGGATTGGTGCCTTCTAAATCCGTGCTAGAACTGTACACATGTGTATAGGGTGTTTTATGTGTATAGTTTGGGTGTCGTCATGATCATGGCGGCACCCTTTTTCTTTATGATAAAAATAGTGGACGGGTAAATACTTGCTAGGTGCAGTAATATTTATATTTTCTTTGCCTGGGGTGTGTAAATTATTTATAGCGAAAATTCCACCTATATTTTATACAAGGAATGCAAAGTAGGAATTCTAGGGTAGGGGAATCTAAGAGATATTTGCCAGGATTCCTCGTGAGAAACACACTAGAGGATTTCGGGCGTAAAGATTTGCCGCGGGAGCGTGTTCCTCTGGATCGTAACCTCCCCGCTTCGGAACGTTCTGTGATGCCTCGCGCTCAGAACAATCCTCTCGGCGATTGTAAACCCACCACTAGACACACCCTGAACATATGTCGCCGCGAATTTCAGGCTTGTTGTCTTTCTCCAACCGAAAAATTTCGAGGTCCACCCACACACATTATGCTGTGCGCTCATCATGGAAATACACGGCAAACCGCCCAGGCGCGTGATGAATTACGGGGCGAGTCTCGCATCCTAAAGCTTCCGGGCGGTACGCGTGTATTCACCGCATCAAAGGGCATACGCGGTAGAGTTGAACTAGTACGTACTTAGAGAGATTTGGAGACCGCATGAGTCAGCATACGCCCGGTGCTGAACCTCCACTGCCGAATGACGTGAGCCAGGGGTGGCTGCCCGAGGATAAGCGGCAGACCCCGCAGAGCCCGCTTCCCCAGCCGAAATTTTGGGGATACCAATCGTTAATACCCCATAAAATGCTCAACGCCCTGCGCCACCCCGGCGAGATTCCCTGGCTGGTGGCGGCCTATGCGGTAACCCTTGCCGTGTACTTGGGGCTGCTCATCTTCTTTATTGAGACGATCGTAAGCCGCGACCGATACAACGACCTGGAATGGACGTCATCGTCTCGATACTCGACGATGAGCTACGCGGAGCGCGTCTTTAACGACTATGCGGAACAAGCGATTACGCTACTGATTCTGGCACCCCTGGTTATCCTGATCGCCCGTGCCCTCTTCTACGCACAGCAGCGCGTGCGCGGCATTCGTATTTCGCCGACGCAGTTTCCTGAGGCTTACGCCATGGTTGCCGAGGCCGCCTATGCGGCGGGTTTGCGCCGTGTTCCCGATGCCTATGTGGTGAGCGGTAATGGTGTGCTGAACGCCTTTGCCTCCGGGCATGGTTTCCGCCGGTTTATTGCCATCAACTCTGACCTCTTCGAGGTCGGCGGCCAAAGCCGTGACCCTCAGGCGCTTCGCTTTGTTATTGGGCATGAGGTCGGGCATATCGCTGCCGGTCACGTGGGGTACTTCCGCCTTCTCTTCACACAAACCTTCATGCGGATTCCCGTGGTGGGGCAGGCCCTTTCACGTGCACAGGAATACACCGCCGATAACTTTGGGTACCGGTACTGCCCCGAAGGCGGACCCGGCGCGATCAAGGTTCTCACAGCCGGTAAATACCTGAATCAGCAGGTGAATTTCGACGAATTTGCCGACCGCGCCGTGAACGACCAGGGGCTTCGCGATTTGGCTTATCAACCTTATCTCAACGCGGTACTGACCTGGCGCGCCCATGCGCTGCGCAACCGACACGAGCCGGGGCGTCTGTTCTGGCGGCCGCGGTTTAACCCGCCGAGTGCGCCTCCTTCGCTGGTACCTTCGCAGAACCGCCAGCCCAGTGGCCTGACCCGATTCAGGCAACCGGGTTCATGGACGAGCGAAGCCGGCGTGGGAGGATTACAACCTTAACTGCTGTTAAGACATATCCGGCTCCCGCAGGATGCCCCCAAGATTCGAGACGCTCTTCGCCGGATGGGAGGATGCGCAGGCTCGCGCAGCCCGTGCCGCCTACGCCGCCCGCTGAGACAGTATGCCGCCAGCCAGGGCATGCCAGACATCGCCGGGGTGCGGGTGCGATGCAGCCAGCGCCCGGTCAGCCGGGATACGGGCAGCCGGTGCCGAATCAACAGGCGCCGTGGCGGTCCGGTTCAGGGCAGTTGATGCTGACCAGCCTGCGCCTGATCAAGCGAGATCAGGACAGCCTCAGCCCGCAGCCTGAGCAGACGCATCCCGAGCCTCCCTAAGGATGCACACGGAACCTGGCGTGGCGCTGAATCAGCCGATAAAACCTGCTGATGACCAGCAGCCCGAGCAAAAACGGTCTGAACAGCAGGATCCAGCAGGGGTAATGACACCTCTGATTAGCCCCTGACTCTTCACGCGGAAGCGGATTTTTACCGAAAGGTTGTATTTTCTCACCTTTTCGGCAAAAATCCCTTCTCGCGATTTTCAATAGAACGTGCTCTCCAAACTCACGAAAACGCCCCTGACGCGCTGATTGTCATGCTCATCTGCGCGGTCATTCTACAATCCTCATCCCCGCGCGCGGTACCTTTTGCCGATTGGTTCAGCACCGGTACTCAGTTCGCGGTTGCGCTTCTGTTCTACCTCTACGGTGCGCGCCTTTCCACATCCGAAGCGATCGCGGGAAGCATCACTGGCGGCTGCGCGCCCTCATCCTGACCTGTACTTTCGTGATTTTTCCGCTCTTTGGGATGGCGCTTTTCCCCTATAGGTTTGTGCTCGGCGACGAGCTGTACCTGGGGATTCTTTTCCTCACGCTCGTGCCCTCTACCGTGCAGGCGTCACATTGCGTTTACCTTCTATCGCGGGCGGCAACGTGGCGGGCGCTAGTGTGCGCACTCGCCGTCAAGCATTGTGGGGGTGGTGGCTACCCGCTGTTGGCGATGCTCCTGATGCACAGCGACCACATCGAAATTTCGGGCGGCGTCTTTCTCGACATTGCGATTCAGCTGCTTTTTGCCGTTCGTGCGGGCAGCAGCTCACGCGCCGTTGGGTGGGCAGTTTGCGAAGAAACCCACCACGATGGCTCGATAAGTTCTCGGTCATGATGATTGTGCACTCGGCGTTTCTGCCTCCGTAGTGCAGGGGATTTGGACTCGCGTTGCCTGGTGGCAGATCGTACTGCTGATCGTGGTGACAATTCTGATGGTGGCCCTGATGCTGTGGCTGACCAACTGGCTGGCGGCGCGGCTGAAGTTCAACAGGGCGGGACCGCATCACAATTCAGTTCTGCGGGTCGAAAAGAGTCGCTGGCGGCGGGCCTTCCCATGGCGATCATTATTTTCGGGTCGGGTTCGCTCGGGCTGCTGATGCTGCCGCTCGTGTATTCCACCGGGTGCAGCTCATGATGTGCACGTGGCTCTCCGCCCGCTACGCTGCGTTGGATGTGGTCGGTCGGGCGCGTGCGGAACGAAGATGTGATCATGAGCCGCGGGGTTCCGGGAGCAGTTTTTCATTCGGAGACGCTAACTGCTCCCGAATGAAAAACTTCTCCCGAGCTGGTGACACTACTCATTCGACATATGGGCCAGTAATTCGAGAAAGCTGTGCGCCCTGATTCGTGAGACGATGCCAGAACGCGCCGTATCCCTGCTGGGGGCACGCGTGTAGAAATGCCGATGATCCACCATTTTGTGGGGGCACAAGGTTGAGCCGAGATGCTGGACGAGGCCTCAGCCTGTGGAGCTTGACGGCGACCCGGCCCCGTCCGCGTCGCATATATGCGCGCATATTATTCCTGCCGCTATTCACGTTAATATTCACCCGGATGCGCACCGGCTGACATAACTTATTCGCTCGTTGGGGGTAGGGTTTGCTATTCGACATGCGGGTTAGTTTGGTAATTTGTGGCAACAGCAGTACCGGCGGTTTAGATGATAGCTCCTAGAAATATATGGGCGAAGGTCAAACTCTCTGTATACGCCTGCTTGCCATGAGAAAACCGATAATTGCGCAGCTATCCATAGTATGGCTCCATCGGCGTTACGGGTTGCTAAGCTAACAAAATGGTCAAGCTTAGGTGTGATCCATGATAAAAGCAAGACGGCGTATTACCAAGAGAGTAACAGCAGGGATGAACATTATGAGGCAATAACCCATCAGCACTATGAGCTTAGTGATAATAGTGGAAATCCCAGGTGTTAAACATGCTGATGGCGGCAAGGTAAGGAGCATAGTTGCAGCTTCGAGAACCCCAGCGAGAGCGCGATAAAGATTACTGCGCGCGGATTGGTGACTTTTTCGAGACGGGTGCGCCATTTTATTTCAGGCTGGCGCGGCTGTCAGGGCTGGGTGAGAGGACACCGTATGCGAAGAGGATAGCCCCCAGAATCAGCTGAATCCAGTAGCGTCCTTGGGACGAAAAGATAGGATGGTTCCAAGTGATAGCTTCTATGCCAAGTAGAAGAAGGGCGCCGAGTGCCGTGTAGAACAGCCCTAACGTTAAGCAATAAAAGGCTAGTGCGCGTACCTGAAATCGTGGTTGCGCCAGAAAAATGAGCAGTACGACTAGTGTTCCTGTGCTAAGGGAATCGAGAAGAGCCAAGCCGAGAAGTGTCATGAAAAACAAGAGCAACCTCCTAGGAGCCGAGTGATGGTTTTAGTACGACTGTATTATTAAAATTAGCATACAGTTTAGACGGAAGACGTAAGATAGACATGTGCCGAAAAATGTTGATCATCAGCAACGTCGAGATGACATTGCGCAAGCTACCTTTGAACTCATTGCTCGTAATGGTCTGATGAACGCCAGTGTTCGAGCTGTCGCCAACTATTCTGGGTATTCAGCTGGATCAATCCGACACTATTTCCCTGTGCGCTGATGAGCTTCTGCGTTACGTCTCGCTACCTGACGCGACAAATCGGAAGTCGTATTTCAGCTATTGCACAAGATAAAAACTTGCGGTACGGCAGCGTGTGGAGCAAGCCTGTGAACAGCTTCTTCCGCTTGATGCTATGCGTAAACGAGAGATCGTTGCCTATGCGGAGTTGGGCCGTCTTGAACGTGTCCAAACCAACAGAGTCGCCTAGAGGAAGGGCAAGGAATCGCTGAGGTCTGTGGAGGCTTCGCTCGATGCTGGACGTGCATCGCGTCCTGATAAAGCACGTCGCGCACAACTGGCACGTCGGTTACTATTGGGTGCTTGACGGATTGGCTGCGCAAGAAATTATCTATCCTAGTTACATAAACCCTGCGGATATTCAGGAAGAATTGCGCCAAACTCTTGACGATATCGAGCGTGAGATTGCTGATTTAATACCACAAAAATAATTTGGAAGTCTAACGGGAAGCACGCAGAAGAGCGTCAATGTCACGTTCGCGTTGTAGGATGCGTTGCTGGGCATCAACGATGTCAGTGGTAGCAACGTGAAGAGCTCTGATGATCGCCCACCATAAAAGTCCGCAGTGTAAGTGGAGTAGTCTTCGAGGCGCCGGGCGAGTTCGGCGCGCGCAGCAGCTTGTCCGCGTTCATGAAAAATGCTCTTGAGAGTGCGATACTTTGCAGGTTGTGATGCGTCAGCCGAGGCCATCGAGTGTCCCTCAATGGAAAAAATAGCGGATTTTTCCATTTACAGGCCTTTGCGCAGGGGCATATTGGAAGAAACAGCCGTTTTTCCAATATGCTGGGTAAAGAGTGCTCTCGCTCCAGCTTCGGAAGGGCGGTGCGCGGCTCGTCAGATCCGAGTCATTTACCGGCGAAACTTTCACCGTTGCCTGGCAGGGCGCACACGGTAAGCTGGTGTACATGAAGATTGCTACCTGGAACGTGAACTCCATTCGCGCCCGCGCCGACCGCATCGAGGACTGGCTCGATAAAACCGAGGTCGATGTGCTCGCTCTACAGGGAAAACTAAAACCAAGGACGAAAACCTTCCCTTTCGAGCTCTTTGAATTCCTGGGTGCGAGGTGGCGCATTACGGGCTGAACCAGTGGAATGGGGTAGCAATCGCATCCCGCGTGGGGCTCGACAGCGTCGAACGCGCCTTCCCGAACCAACCCGCCTTCGGAAAACCCGGTGACTCTGCCGAGGTGGAGGCGCGAGCCATCGGTGCCACCTGCAACGGCGTGCGCATCTGGAGTCTATACGTGCCGAACGGGCGCGGGCTCACCGACCCTCATATGGCGTACAAAATGGAGTGGATGCGCCAGCTACGCACCAACGTCAACGGCTGGCTGCACGCCGACCCCGACGCACAGTTTGCGCTCGTCGGCGACTGGAATGTGGCGCCCGAAGATACCGACGTGTGGGATATCGACTTTTTCCGGGAGAACGACCTCACCCACGTTTCCGCCCCCGAACGCGAGGCATTCTATGCCCTGCTCAATGATGAAGGGCTCGTCGATCCGGTGCGCCCCTACACCCAGGGCGAGTACACCTACTGGGACTACCAGGCCGGGCGGTTCTCGAAGAATGAGGGGATGCGCATCGACTTTCAGCTGTGCTCCCCGGCGCTCGCCGCCCGTGTGGAAAACGCCTGGATCGATAGGGAAGAGCGCGAAGGGGACGGCGCGAGCGACCACACCCCCGTGGTGATTGAGCTGGCTGACTAGCAGCTCAGCGTGTGATGTGAGGAGACAGTATGAGCCGGAACCTTACCCCTGAACCTGTGGCGACGGGCAGCGCAGAGCGAATCGGTCAGCTTCGCTGGCGTGAATACAGTGGTCCCCGTGAAGCCGCAGGCGAGAGGACCCTGTTGTTTGTGCACGGGCTGCTGACAAATTCGGATGTCTGGGGCGAAGTGATACAGAATCTCTCACAAGATTTTCGGTGTGTAACCCTCGATATTCCCTTGGGGAGTCACACTATTCCCGCCCGAGAAGATGCAGCCCTCACTGTTGCCGAGCTGGCGCAGGCCGTGAACGAAGCGGCAGAACAGCTATGCCCACACGGGTTTACCCTCATTGGCAGCGATACCGGCGGGGTGGTTTCTCAGCTGGCGGCGGTGCGGGAACCCGCAGGGCTCAAGCGTCTGGTGTTGTTCTCGTGCGATACCGAGAAGAACTTCTTGCCCCTGCCGTTACGCTACCTGCGGTATGTGGCGTACATTCCGGAACCATGCAGGCGCTCCGAGCAGCCCTGCATCTGGGGTGGAGTGCGCCGCCTGCCGATTGCCTTCGGGTGGCTAGTGAAACGTGAGCTTGACGCCGCCGAGTGGAACAGCATTATTGCGCCGTTGAAAGATGCCGGAGTCCGCCGTGATTTGGCGAAAGTGCTGAAGGGTATTTCTACGAAATATACGGTGCAGTCCGCGCGGGATTTGGAACGGTTTGAGCACCCGACCCTGTTTTTGTGGGCCGATACCACGAAGCTGTTCCCGATCGAGAATGCGCGTCGTTTAGCCACCCGCATGCCGGATGCGCACGTGGTTCCCGTGCCGGAAAGCTACGCATTCAGCCAGCTGGATCAGCCCGAATTTGTGGCGAACGCCCTGCGGGAAAGAACTGGCCGGTAACCGTCCTCCCGGTTCTGCACCGAGACTTTTTGACGGGCGAACCGTATGCTCCCGTGAGGCCGTGACGAAGAGGCCGACGTGCATCGACCGCTCCCTGCTGTGGTGAAGGAGATATTTAGAGTGACAATGATAAGTCCTGAAACGTGGGGTGTGCTGGGCGATGTAGCCCGTAATACCTCAGGATTACTCGCGGTGTGTGCTGCATATTTTACGATTAAGGTTGCCATAGAGACCAACCAGGCACGTGCTCGGAGGCGGTGCGCACCATTTTCGCGACCGTGATCATGGGCAGTTGAGCATGTGGATAGCGATAAGGAACTTGAACGCACACTGGCACAGCAAGTTATTTTGAAATACTACAGCGACTCGGAGCTTGAAATTGAGGACCCTCAAAATAGCCACTGCGGTTGCTGGAAGAATTTTTGAGATTAGAGCAGGAAATGAAGAGTCGTCCAGATTTGAAACCCTGCGCACCTTTGAAAACAGGGTAACTCATCTGATAGAGAATACACTGGACGTTCAAGAAGAGGGAGAATAATGACGACCGTTTTTATCGTGGTGAGCGCCGCGACGTTAAGTCGTTTACTCCCGAGGAGCGCCAGGATTACCTGGATAAGAAGCAGCACACGATTAATGAAGCCAAAGAAGCCATTGCAGGTATGAAGGCTCGTATTGCCGAGTTGGAACGCATTCAGGCGATGAACCCAATACGCCGCTGGTTCTACCAGAAATTCCATATTTAGCGGAACCCCGAACACGTAGACCCGCACGATTGCCCGCTCAAGGGCGCATCGTGCGGGTATTTTTATACACTAGATTCAGGCAGTAACCTCGCATCTTGGCTCGCTAAATCATAGCCTGAATCCCCATACTTCAGCTAAGGTTCGCCGGGGCGTGTGATTAAAAACGTATAGCCTCAGTTGAAAAGTTCGGCTAGGCGAACTATTGTTAAATTATCCTGTTTCGCACCGGTTTATCGAGGATGATCGACATCTAGGTACGAAGCCTCAATGAGTCGGAGGCGATTCCTACAGGTCAGCAGGGTAATGCATCCGCAGCATAAGAAAGCGAAATCATGACAACCGTATTCACTGCGCACCGTCACGGTGCGAACGCTAACACTGTAAGTACCGCACATCCGCGCCGTTTTCTCATGCTGGGGATAGCCTTGGCCAGTATCCTTGTGCTTCTGCTCAGCGCCTGCACTTCGGCGGGGAAGCAAGACGAAAAGAAGACTGTGCTCACCACCTTCACCGTGCTGGCGGACATCGCTAAAAACGTTGCGGGTGATCACCTGAATGTCGAATCGCTGACCAAGCCCGGAACCGAGATTCACGAGTATGAACCTACTCCCAGCGATATTAAGAAGGCGCATGATGCTGATTTGGTGCTCGACAACGGGCTGAACCTGAAAGCTGGTTTACCAGTTCGTGCAGGATTCTAACGCCCCGCACGCCACCGTGAGCGAGGGGTGCAGCCGATCAATATTGCCGAGGACGCTTATGCCGGCAAACCCAACCCCGCATTCGTGGATGAGCCCCCAAGAACGTGCAGATTTACGTGGATAATATGGTGCGCGAATTCAGTAAAGCTTGACCCCGCCCATGCCGATGATTACCGCACCAATGGGGAAAACTATAAGAAACAGCTGCAGCAGGTTCAGGATGAGCTGGTGCGCGATGTTAGCGTTCTGCCCGAGAATCAGCGGGCGCTCGTAACCTGCGAAGGTGCTTTCTCATACTTGGCGGCGGATGCCGGTCTCAAGGAAAAATACATTTGGGCGGTGAACTCTGAACAGCAGGCAACCCCCTCGCAGCTAAGCTCGACCATTGATTTTGTGCGCGAGAACCAGGTGCCCGCCGTATTCTGTGAGTCTACCGTCTCGGATGACCCCATGCGCCAGGTCGTGGATGCGACTGGCGCCAAATTCGGCGGCGTGCTTTATGTCGATTCCCTCTCTGAGGCGAATGGTCCGGTTCCTACCTATCTTGATATGATTCGTCACGATGCGCGCACCATTGTCGCGGGGCTGACGGGCAAGCAATCTTAGCCGGTCGGCGGGGGAGTAGGCCGTCGCATACCGCGCCCCGCCGGTGTGTAGTGAGGCAGCCCCCCCGTCACGGACGACGAGCGGGGCTTAGAAGAAGTACGCGAACGAAATTTATCGGATACAAAACCTATGGAAAACTGTTGAGAGTCGAAAATTTGGGCGTCCATTATGGAACCGTGCGCGCCCTGTACGAGACTACTTTCGAGCTTGGTACCGGGAGTATCTGCGGGCTGATCGGCATGAACGGTTCGGGAAAATCGACCCTCTTCAAAGCCATTATGGGTGTTATTCCCGCGCATACCGGAACCGTGGAGATCGCGGGCAAAGAACCATACCTTGCGCGTAAAAACGGCATTGTCAGCTATGTGCCGCAGAGCGAGGAAATAGACTGGAGCTTTCCCGTCTCGGTGCGTGAGGTCGTGGCGATGGGGCGGTACCGCGGGCTGGGTATCACCCGTCGGCTGCGTGCCACCGATAAGCAGGCGGTTGAGCACGCCCTAGAGCGCGTGGAGCTGACCGAGCTTGCGCATCGTCAAATCGGGCGCTCTCGGGCGGGCAGCGCAAGCGGGCATTCGTGGCGCGGGCGATAGCGCAGGGTGCACGGCTTCTATTACTTGATGAGCCCTTCGCCGGAGTGGATAAAGGTCAGAATCCATGCTCATTCAGGTGTTGAAAGCAGATGCGCAGCGAGGGTGCAACCGTGCTGGTTTCAACCCATGACTTGGCGTCTCTACGCGCCTTTGCCGACGATGCTCTGCTGCTGCGTCAAACGATTTTGATGCACGACACCCGCAGGCGGTGTTAGCCCCCGAAAATTTGGTGCAGGCGTTTGGTATGCAGGTTCAGGCGGGCGCTGATAGCGGCGCATCCGACGAGCAGACCCGGCGTGAGAAGGGAGAATAGCATGAGCATTCTGGATTACCTGGTGGAACCGTTCACCCTTCCCTTCATGACGCGCGCCATGGTCGTTACTGTGATCGCCGCCGTGGTCTGCGCGCTGCTTTCCTGCTGGCTCGTGATGCTCGGCTGGTCACTCATGGGCGATGCGATCTCGCACGCGGTACTGCCCGGCGTGGTGCTCGCCTATATTGCGGGGATCCCCTTCGCTGTGGGGGCGGTGATCGCCGCACTCGTGGCCGTCACCCTAATCGGCGCGGTACAGCGCAGCGGGCGCGTGCGTGAGGACGCCGCTATCGGCATTGTCTTCACAACTCTTTTTGCGCTCGGGCTCGTACTGGTTTCCGTGACACCCTCAAGCACCGACCTGAACCATATTCTTTTCGGGAACGTGCTGGGCGTATCCTGGCCGGATGTCTGGCAGGTAGCTATTCTCGCCGTCATCGTGGCGGGTGTCCTGCTTATTAAGCGCCGCGATTTTATTCTGTACGCCTTCGACCGCGGGTTCGCGCACGCTATCGGGCTGCGCCCCAGGATTCTTGGAGCGCTGCTTCTGGTGATGCTGGCGCTTACGAGCGTGGTGGCGCTGCAGATCGTGGGAGTCGTGCTCGTAGTCGCCATGCTTGTGATTCCCGGATCGACCGCGCGTCTGCTCACTGACCGTTTCACGCCAATGCTCGCGGTCTCGGTCGGGGTGTCGGTGCTGGGTACACTCGTGGGGCTTTATAGTAGCTACCACCTGGATATTTCACCCGGCGGTGCCGTAGTCGTTACCCAGGGCATTATTTTCTTGACCGTGTATATATTCGCCCCGCGCTACGGAATTCTGGGACGGATGCGCGCGGCACGCCGCCCGGCAGAACAGGCTGAAGTCTAGGTTTGCGGCAGGTTCGCGCGGGAGCATGAGTGCACTCGGTGGCCAAGGCTCTCACCGGGCGCAAGCCGCACACGATGCGCCTAAGGGTACCCAACTTAGCCTCCGAGCCTCGAGGCAAAATTACCGGGGCAAAGCTATGACGGGCGAGAGACAAAAAGCCCAGCCGCTGCGACGGTTCCTAAGGGTATAGCACCCGACCCCGGGTTTTGAGCGGCAGGAGCATCGGAATGATTGGCGTGCGCGAGAACCCGCACGTTAACCGCCTCCGAAAAAGGGGCGCCCTCTTCAAGAAGTAAACGCGCGCCGGGAACAAAACCGTGATCCTGCAGATAGCGCAGCAGCCTCGGGTCGGAATCGGTGATCCGCTCCAAAACCACGCGCTCGCCGGGCTCGCACTGGGTGAGCGGAACGGTCTGTGGGAATGAGATACGCCCGGACGCATCCGGAATAGGGTCGCCGTGCGGGTCGCGCGTAGGATGGTTCAGAATCGCGTCTATACGCTCAATCATGAAATCAGAGACCGCATGTTCGAGAACCTCGGCTTCGTCATGCACGCGGTCCCAGGTGTAACCCAGAGTTTCCACCAGGAAAGTTTCGATCAGACGATGGCGGCGAATCATGGCGACCGCATAGGTGCGCCCCAGCGGGGTGAGCTCGATGGCGCCGTAGCGCTGATGATCGATCAGATCGGCCGCCGCAAGTCGTTTAAGCCCGTCTGAGACCGAAGAAACCCGCAGCCCCATGCGTTCGGCTAGGGCGGATGCGGTCGCAGGAGCTTCCGTCCACTCTTCAAGTGACCAGATGGTTTTGAGGTAGTTCTGGGTGCTCACAGATAGTTCTGACAAGGGCATAAGGATAAGTTTACCGAAGTTCGGGTTCGGGTGTGCCTTTTCTTACCGCGAGCAGATAGTATTTCGACGAAAAGATAACGAATTGCTATCTGCTCGCGGGTGGATGAGTACTCGGTTAGGATGGGGTCATGAGCGTTCTTCTGTACGACCCCGACTGTGGTTTCTGCACCGCGAGCGCGAATCTGCTGCGTCGCCTCGAACCGAGGGCGCGTATTTTGCCTGGAACGCCTAAAAATCTTGTGCAGTACCGCGTGGATGCGCGCCGTTTCGCCCACGCCTTGCCGTTCATTAACGATGCTGGGCAGATCATCTACGGTTCGGATGCGATCGCTCTGACCCTGCGCACGTTCTCGGATGCGACGCTGCGTGGCAAGTTCCTGCGTGCCGCCGGGGTTCTCCTGTTGAACCCGCCGATGCGGCCCGTCGCGCACCGAGCGTACCGTTTGGTGGCGGGGCATCGGGCACAGATTTCTCGCTTTACCTCTCGCTTGGGGTGCACCTCTTCGTGCGCGGTAAAACCGGCCTAAAACGCGAATATTTCGCGGAGTATTCCTGTAGTCAGCATTTGAGAAGTACTTTTATATGGCCGGAGGCGATGGTGTATCCAGCCGGTTGAGCAGGTCGAGTACCGCCGGGCGTGCCGCCTGCTCTTCGTGCCAGAGCGAGCGCATGAGCGTGCGGCTGACTGCTTGGGTGGTAATGCCGAGCGCCTGTGCAACTGCCCGCTGTTGCCCGCGGACCCCGGGAACCAGCAGATCGACGACCCGCCATTCGGCCTCGGTACGGTCGGAACATACCCGATACAGCAGGCGTGTGAGCCCCGAAGCCATGTCTGCGACTGCGCGATTGTGTGCCGATACCGCAATACCGCGGGCGGGGGCGCCGGTGCGTGCCGCCTCCACGGCGAGCCGTGAGAATTCGAGGGCGTCGCCAATGCAGTCGTTCGTGCTGACCGTTCCCAGTGCCCCGGCGAATCGGGGAATGCGCAGCTCGCCAACTCCGATGCCGACCCAGAATCCCTGCTCACGCGAAGCATCAGGGCCGCCTGCAGGGCGTCTGCGGAACTCTCGAAGGCACCCTGAATTTCGTCCGGATAGGTTTGTGCGAATTCAACTCGGGGGTTGAGCTTTGTGAGTTCGTCCGACAGCGCAGTGAGTGAGTGCTGTGCGGAACGTTGAATAAAGGTTAGAACGAACACCTTCCTATTATGCCGTAAAACCTTCAACAAGCTGCGTAAGGTTCGCCGTAATACCGGCAACATTTAAAACCCCAAAAATACGCATTGATAAGGCGAATTATCGCGAGCATGCACTGTGTGCAGAAATCCTCAAAAGGACGTAGAACACCCCCGAAAGGAAAATAATTTTCATGCAAGTGCACGTTGAATTATTCGCTTTCGGGGGCGTTGAGCGGAGTTGATAGACGGGGCTATCGTGGAACTACTGTGCGTTCGTTACCTGCGAGATATGGGGCAGCTGACGTAGCGGCTTCTGGAATACCATCACCACCAGCGACAGGAAAATGAACACCGCGTAGAACAGCGCCGTGTACGTAATGCCCCAATCAACAATGAGGAAGCCTGCCAGCAGAACAGCCAGCGGGGTCAGCGCCATGTTCGGGATGCCCTGCACCGAGTGCACGCGACCGATCATGTGCTCCGGGGTGGATGCGTTAATGTACGCAATGATGCTCGAATTGAAGGAGGGAAGCACAATACCCGCCAACACAATCAGCAGGCACACCGCCCACAGCATCGAATGAACCACCGGCAGCAACAGGTAGCAGGCCGACATGATGGCCAGGGAGGTGATACCGAGCGGGCCGAGCGCAAACTTCTCGGTCAGCGGGCCGACCAGGAACGAACCGAGCAACACGCCCACACCGAAGGCGCTCGCAAAGATGCCGATGAAGAGCGGGTGTGCGCCCTCCAGGGTGTAGTAGTAGATGAAGGTGAGCGGAATGCCGACCGTTCCAAAGTTTGCAAGCGTTGAAACGAACGCAATGGACACCAGCACCTTGTTTTTCAGGATGTACTCGAAACCGGCTTTTGAGTCCTGCCAGAAGCTGGTTTTCTCGCCCTCCTCCTCTTCCGCGGGCTGCCGACTAGCGCCGTAGCTCTTGGGTGCGACGATGAACGCCAGCAGGTTGACGACCGCGTGAACTGCGGTCATGAGCACGGTCGAGAAGCCGATAATGATGCCGGCGACCGGGCCGCCCAGCAGGTTGGCGGTGGACTCGCGCGTCTCGCCCATACCGGAGGCGTACCCCAGGTGTTCCTTGGGGACTACGCGGGTGATGATGGACTGTTCACTCGGGTAGTCGAAGGTGGAAATGATGGCGGCGAGAGAGATCGTGATCACCAAAACGTAAATGTTGGTGACGTTGAAAACGAGGTAGAGAAGAATCGCTATCCAGGACAGCGACTGGCCGATACAGGACAGTGCCAGGCACTTTGAGGGGCCGATTCTATCGACCCACGTTCCAGATACAGCTCCGGCGCAGGTGGCGAGAACACCCGCGACGAAGAGGGTGATACTCGCAGCTTCGGGGGAGCCGGTTAGCGCCAAAATAATGATGGGCGTGGTGATATAGCTCATCGAGTCTGAGAGCTGGTTGGCCCCAATGGCGAAGAGAGTATTTCGAAAATCTCTATTCTTGAGTAGCTCGGTGTTGACACTCATGGGGGATCTCCACTGTGTATGAATTACTGTAATCGAACATATTTTGATGTATTGCTTTACCTAAACTTTGCGGCTTAAGTTTGGCAAGATACCTAATTCCTTCATATGCGGCAAGTGATCCAGATATAAGGACTATAGGAGATATTGCAGCATTTATCTCTGGAACTTTATCTGTATGAGCTTCCTCGTAACCTAGACGAGTCATATTTCGTAGATTACTTTCACGGATGCATCTATAGCATCCTGTAACCTTTGGGTCGTAGATGCAACAATTAATTATTGGGCCATTGTAGCTTGCATCAATCCATGGTTTACCAGATTTTAATGAAGCATCAGAGAACCAAAATGGTATATCGTCTGGACTGTCAGCGCAGCGATACACTAGGTCATATTCGTTAAAATATTTAATGAGGTCATCAGAGGAAGTAATTTTCTTATCCTCGGATGTAATAAGAATTTTTGAATTTATTTTTTGGAGATTTTTCATGGCAGCCGTTGATTTTTTGAGCCCAAGGTCTTTTTCTGTGTATAGAATTTGCCTATTGAGATTCGACTCTTCAACATTGTCAAAATCAACTATGTGTATTTGAGATACTCCTGAAGATGCTAAGTTCATGGCCACGGATCCGCCAATTCCGCCAAGACCTACAATTACAATTTTCGAGGAGGACAGAATATTTTGCACCCGAAAAGGGTCGCTACTTCCTGAAGTGTCAATCCAAGAAAAGAATTCACGACTTCTTGAGTACCTATTAGATTTTGTAGATGATTTAAGGAAGAATCCATCTTCTATGTGACCCATCGTTATGAGTGATTCTATAATCTTCCTTGAATTTTTAGGAGTTAATCCTAAAATTTTTGATGTCTTTATAACTACCTCATCTATCGTGTATTCTCCTGTTAAGATCTCATTTAGGTTCTTAAAATTTCCCGAGGGGTCATGAATTGTGTTTGATATGCCTTGTGTTATAGATCCAATAATGAATCTATTGTTTTTGATTTTTATAATTGAGTGACCAAATCGAAGCTTTGGGTACATTTTCCATCTTTCTATCTGTTGGATGTTTGTATGCGTAGAGGGGCTCGAGTAACTGAGATTACCGAGCCCCTCTGGAGGTGGTTATTTACTGTCCGCCTACACGATGTGCCGGAGGACGGAGACCACCATGAGCCCTCTTGAGCTCATCTTCGGATGAGGTAATCAAATCCTGAATATCGAGTTCCATTGGTGTTCCTTTCGACAGATAGTCATCTATGGCTATCGAATCTTGGCTGAGCGATTCAGCTCAACCCCCAACATCTGTTGGTGTCTTAAATCATAGTGGAGATATGAGTCATATGCATGAACTCATGTTGAAAAACTTTCTCTCATTTTGAGTATTGACATTAGGGTTAGGTTGACTATAATTCATTCTTGGTGCTTCCACCCAACCGAACCCTGAATGAACCCAGCTGAACCCGATTCCGGGCACGCCAAAGACGCCCGCCACCGGTCAGCCCCGCAACGCAGCGGGCAGGGGCGGGGGGAGCACAGAAGAGCACTACTCCACCAGGCCCGCGAAGCCCGACAGAGCCAGCACCTCCTCAACATCCTGCGGCACCGAACGCGCCACCCACGGCGAATGCACCAACACCGCCCGCCACTGACCGCGCGACACCGCCACATTCAAACGATTCGGCGAGAGCACAAACCCGGCACCGCGCCCAGAATCAACCCGCGACGACGCCAACGACACCAACACCACCGCAGCCTCCTGACCCTGGAACTTATCCACCGTACCCACACGCACGCCAGCACCCGAAGAATCAGCCAGACCAGCGGCAATCAGCGCCTCACGCACACAATCAACCTGCGCGTTATGACGCCGCCACCACAATGCAATCCTCCGCCGCCAACGGGCGCGGCGCCTTTCCAGCTGCCGGAACCCACTCACGGCCCAACAACTCGCGCACGCAATCCACCACCGCCTGCGCCTCCTGACAGAACGCACCGAACAGCCCACATGCTCCACCGGATACGACACCACACCCGGCGCAACACCCTGCAGGGCGCGACCAGCCGTCGCCGCCGCGCTCGCCAGCGCGCCATCATAGGACAGCCACGAAACCCGCTCGCACAGCGCCGAATCCATACGCCACGACTCACCCAAGAAATAGCCACAACGAGGATCCAGCGCCGCCGCCCCATCAGACAACCAACCCAGCGCCGAAACATCCACCGGGTACGGATGAACACCCGTCGACACCTGCGGCAACTGCTGCGGATCGCCCAGCAGCAGCACCGAACGCGCCGCACGAGCTGCCGCCACCGTATTTGTCAGAGAGAACTGGCCAGCCTCATCAACCACCAGCACATCCAACGACCCGGCAGGCACACGACGCTCACTCACGTAATCCCACGCCGTGCCGCCAAACAGCAAACCGCCCGCACCAGAAATCAGCTCCACCAGCTCAGAATCAGACACCTCAGACCACGGGGCGGGGGTCACCGACTTACCGCGCAGACGCACCGCACGCGAAACATCAAAACCATCACGGGCACAGCACGCCAACATAAAGATTCTCAATCACCGCATGCGACTGAGCCACCACGCCCACCTTCGCGCCCTCCGCCACCAGGCGCGCAATCACGTGTGAGGCGAGGAAGGTCTTACCCGCACCGGGAGGGCCCTGAACCGCCACATAGGAATGGTCGAGAGCGCGAACCGCCGCGTGCACGGCATCCACCGTGGGCAGGTCAGAGGTGGGAAAATCAACCTCACGGGGTAGATTTTCTGCATTTTTGGCGTTCAAGGCGTTCTTCTTCAGGCGCGGCACACGGCGGAACAGCAAATCCGCGGATGCGCTCTCCACCCCCGTCAGCGAAGCCGCCGCATCGAGCACGCTCGGCAGGGTGCTGGGGGAGGCGGGAGCCTCGGAAGGATCAGAATCTTCACCGGATGCGGGGAGGTCAGGCATCAGCGCGCTAGGCATGAGAGTACCGTCGAAAAGCAGCCCGTGCACATCAGCCTGCAGGGCCGCCTCAATCGTCGCCATAGACACCGGATCGCCAGGACCAATACCCGAAGGCAGGGCACCGTGCGGCTCATCCTTCACGCGGATGCGCTCCTGCAGAAGCACCTCTAGGAACTCGCCGGTCGACTCTTCGACAGCCTCTGCGGCAGTCTCTTCGGGGTCCGCAGAATCCTCAGATCCGGCACGGAAACCGCCCTGCGCCACCGCCAGCACGCGCATGCCAAAGAAACCCGTCGCCGCCAACTCAGCGGGCACACGCTCACCCGGATTCGACGCACGGAAATAATTCAGCTGCGACTCCATACGGTCCAGATGAGGTATCTGATGAGAACGATGAGGCTACTTCCAACAGTGAGCCGAACACGGTAAACTGAGATAACTAATGGTGAGGGAAGGGAACGTGCTATGAGTACTCACACTGCTGAAGGACTATATAGCTCCGTCATGCGCAATGGAAAACCTGCACGTTTACGTTCTGATTATAAGAAGGTCGTAGATACCGAAGTTGGTGAGCTACGGCGAAGCATTTCTCAGCAGGTCAAGAACGTCAGCAAAGCAAGTTTCAAGATTCTCCACAGCCATGGTGGACAACGGTGGTGAATCCGATTCGTAATGTATTTAATCGGTGGATTATCAATATTGAGGTTTATACCTGCATAACGTAGTGAGGTCATCCAGATAATCTGGATGACCTCATCGTTATTGTCAGGCTGGCAGAATCCAGCCGGTTGAGCAGGTCGAGTACCGCCGGGCGTGCCGCCTGCTCTTCGTGCCAGAAACGAGCGCATGAGCGTGCGGCTGACTCGCGGGTGGTAATGCCGAGCGCCTGTGCAACTGCCCGCTGTTGCCCGCGGACCCCGGAACCAGCGGATCGACGACCCGCCATTCGGCCTCGGTACGGTCGGAACATACCCGATACAGCAGGCGTGTGAGCCCCGAAGCCATGTCTGCGACTGCGCGATTATGTGCCGATACCGCAATACGCGGGCGGGGCGCCGGTGCGTGCCGCCTCCACGGCGAGCCGTGAGGGAATTCGAGGGGCGTCGCCAATGCAGGTCGTTCGTGCTGACCGTTCCCAGTGCCCCGGCGAATCGGGGAATGCGCAGCTCGCCAACTCCGATGCCGACCCAGAATCCCTGCTCACGCGAAGCATACAGGGCCGCCTGCAGGGCGTCTGCGGAACTCTCGAAAGCACCCTGAATTTCGTCCGGATAGGTTTGTGCGAATTCAACTCGGGGTTGAGCTTGGAGAGCTTGTCGAGAAGCGCAGGCAATGAAACCTGTGGGGAACGTTGAATGAAGGTTACTACGAACACCCCTCCATTATGCCTGAGCGCCTCGGGTTTTGATAGGGTTTCGCGGCACGGGTTGGCAGGGGCAAGCACACCCGGGCGATGCCGTTTCTCACAATCGTGGCGGGTTTGGTGACGACAACCGTATGTGTCTCATACAAACTGTCTAATATGCCTTGTCAGTACCTCGAAAAGTGGGCGAGATCCAGGAGGCGGCGGAGCGTATCAAAGCGCAGTATCCGCCCAGCGCAAGAGTTCAGGGATGCTCTGCGGCACGAACCGGTGCAGGCTGTCGGATGCGACCAGCACGGAACACCACTGCCCGCGTGAGAGTGCCACGTTCAGGCGGTTAGGGGAGAGCAGAAATTCTGCGCCTCGCCCCGACACTCCGGCATTTGAGGAGGCCATTGACACGATCGTCACCGGCGCCTGCTGACCCTGAAACTTATCAACGGTTCCACGCGCACGCCGTGACCGTCCGCATCCAGAAGTCCCGGCGCGGCGTCAGATGCTCCGCAATCGTATCGACCTGCGCACGTTATAGGCGGCGACCACCACAATATCTTCGCCGGTGAGCTCGCGTGCAGGACTGATCCGCCCCGGGAGTCCATAAAGCACCCACGAACTCGCCCGCTAAGCGCGTGACGGCTGCCGCCTCTACTTCGGAACGTACGGTGCAGTGCTCGTGGTGAACGCTGTGCATATACAGCCCGGGATCGGCAGGGATAACGGATTCTTCCCGTGCGGGCACCTTGAGGATGCGCTCGCTCGCCGCCGCTGCCGAGTGCAGCTTCCCGCCGTAGGACAGCGCGGAAACCGGCGCGCATAGTTGCGGGTGCATACGCCAGGTGACTTGCGAAAATAACCGAATGCAGCGGGAAGTACCGACTGCCCGCCGGACAGCCAACCAGCGCCGAGGGTATCCAGCGGGTACGGATGCTCACCCACCGCCACCTGCGGCGGCTGCTGCGGATCACCCAGCAGAAGCGGGTTCCGTGCGGCCCTTCCAACCGCCAAGGTGTTGGCGAGCGAAAACTGCCCGGCTTCGTCAATAACGAGCAGGTCTAGCGAGCCCTCAGGAATACGGTTCGGGTTCGCAAAATCCCAGGCGGTCCCGCCAAAAAGAATGCCGGGCGAAGTTCCGGTGCCGGATTTTCGCTGTCAGCCCACCGGTTGTCTAATAAAGCGGTCAGATCTTTATCGCTGACCTCAGCAGGGTAATCAGGAGCTGAGATTTGCCCTTGGCGCGCATCACCCGCTCGGCGGGAAACAGGTTACGTTCCAGGCACGCGGTCAGCATATTTTCCACGACGGCGTGAGACTGCGCCACCACGCCCACTTTCGCGCCCGCCGCAACCAACCTGGCGATCACCTGCGAGCCCAAGAAGGTCTTACCTGACCCGGGCGGACCTTGAACCGCCACATAGGAACGGTCAAGGGTCACGAACCGCCGCGAGTACCGCCTCAACAGTGGAGCAGCTCGGCGTGAGGAAAACTCCGTCTCTTGGGGCGAGCTCTCGCGGGTTTTTGAGCCGCGGCGGGCGACGTTCGATGAGGTCAAGCGTCCCGGTCGCGGCAACGTTGGGGAATGAGTCTTCAGCCTCGACCGCTACGCGCATAAGCGACGCCTCTAGCTGTTTCGTCGTTACGGGTGCGCTCGGGGTGAGCCCCAGCGGGAAGGCCGCATGTTCTTCATCGTTCACGCGGATGCGCTCGGCTTCACCATCACAACACGCTGCCCGCCACCTGCCGCCAAAGTAGCGTCCCTCTGCGGGTTCGCCCGGTTCCTCATACGGTTCGAGACATAATTTTTGCCCCGAAAACCCGAGTCTATGCAGCGTGCTCGGTACGTGAGCCTGCGGGTTGATCGCGCGAAAACGCCTCAACCTGGGAATCGATGCTCTCGTATGCCTTCGCGGGCGCATCGTCGGCGACTATAAAGCAGATAATGCGGTATCGTCGGCGCGAGGTGTGCGAATCCGCCAGGGTGGCGACCGCACGCAGAGTACGCATTTTCGCACCGCGCACGCGCTCCCAATCGGTTGCGGTCTCAACACTCTCGAAAAATCACGCAATTGCGCGTATTCGCCCTAATTCTCGTAGGGCTCGTGCAGGGCGGCGCAGATGATCCCGCAAAACGGCGCCTTCTCGCGGCGGTAGAAATCGACACCGGAGAGGAGCATCGCCTAACCGGGAATTTTTCGGCAGATGGCCCCGATTTCTTTCTGGTTTTTGCTTTTTCGAGCTCGGCAAGGCGTTCCCGCAGGCGCTCAAGCTGAGCGTACTCATCATCATCGTCGGCAGGGGGCGGCAGGACGCACCCGGTACGGATGCTGTGCCTTCGCGGGAATGCCCTCAAACGTCGATTCCGCCGCGGAATCACCGGAATCTTCGTCTGAATCATCGCTGCTATGAGGGACGAGTCAGGTTCGTCAAGCGTTTCGGATGTGCCAGCTTCGGCCTCCACACGTGCCGCGCACGCTGAGGCGATCACCGCAGCTCAGCGGGTTGGGAATATCGGTGAGTGCCATACCCGCCCGCCATGATGCGCGCAAAAATTCGTAGCGTTCCGTGAGGGTTTCCAGCACCGGGATTAGCCGCGCGAGCGGGTAGCGTTCCTTGCCCTGAGCGGTGTGTATTTCCACCTCGGCGTCCGCCGTATTCTCATGTCTGCAGCAGCGCATGAAGCCTGTGCCGTCTCCAGGAGTGCCCGACTTCTGGGTTTAACTGAGGGCGCCGCTATCACTACGCACGACATGAGAGCTCGCTCGCGAGTAGTGTCGTGTTCGTTCTCCCGGGCGCCTGCCGTATCCCGCGAAAAATCGGCGTAGAGCGCCGTCTCGCAATGGTGAACACGCAAAAGCTCCGCGACGGCGACTCTCGGCAGATCGTCGGGCGCGGATGCGGCAGAGGGTGAAGACACGAAACTATCGCTTCGGAACGGGGTGAGTGAATATGCGCGAATAACCGCAGGGCGCTCGCGATGCGCGCTACTGTGTCGCCCTGGGCGGACGTACTCGGCAGTCAGATAAATATACAATACTTTGCATATTCGTGCTCTACTGCGAGCTGGGAACCTCGGCGGGCTTTTTGCTCCATCGCCTGGGAGGGCGTATCCCCTGCGGCACGCTCTCACCGGCGGGCGAGCGGAGACGAACCATCCGGGGCCTGCGAGGAATTCGGGCAGAACCGAGCCCTGTCGCATCGGGAGCCGAAGATGAACCCGGTACCTGTGAGTCCGAAGGTGCGGGCGTTCCCGTGGGAGTCGCGGGAAGGTGTCGTACGCGCCGCCACAATCGCAGCAGCGCTATCAGACCGTATCCTTCGCGCCGGGCAAGCTCCGCACCGCCGACATCGTTGAGCAGACTCACGAAAATCAGGCGTGTGCCGTCTGGGCGAGGTCGCATACCCCGATAACGAAATGGCTGTGAACAGCGTGCCGGTTTTGCCGCCACATGTCCCGCGCGCATACTTATTCGCTTCTCCGCTAAAACGATCCTTGAGCGTACCCGAAACACCCGCAACCGGGAATCTGCGCTCAAACTCTTCATGTTTCGGGTGCGCCGCCAACGCCCCCAAGGTTTGCGCCAGGGTGCGTGCCGTCACCCGGTTCTGCAGGGACATACCGCTCACATCCGCCTGCACCAGCCCGGTAACCGAAATCTTCGCCTCCTGCAGTTTCTCGCGCACAAGTTTCTGCGCCTCGGATGCGCTGCCCTCACGCCCCGCAGCGATCGCCATATTGCGCCCCAGCACCTCGGCGAGCACATTATCGGACTCTAACATCATCACAAAGGCCTGATCGAGCGCGGATGCCGACTGAACCTGAGCGATCTGCTCAGCATCGGCCTCACGGGGGCGGCGGTCGGCAACCGTAAATACGTACCCTGATTTGACCTCTGCATGCTCTTCACTCGCCTTATTGAGCACCTTCACGAACGCCTCTGGGGCGGCGAATCCGGCGTCTTGCGGGCGTGCCGGTTTATCGAGGGTGGACTGCCCGGGCACGGTGTGCGAGGCCAGCGCGATCAGGGTTAATCAGGGTGATCTGCCCCGGATTCGAGGTCGCCGGGCTCCCAGCCGGGAGTTAGTCGCGGAACCCGTGTAAATCGTGGTGTCGAGGTAGACGGGGAAGGTGCCGTGCGCGACCTTGCGTTCGTTCATCTGCTGCACGGTATCCGCAGCGGGCGTGCTCAGCCCGCGCATCGTCGGCGAATCCGCGGTGGCCGGTTCCGTGGCTCCTTCCACGAGCAGAGTATCGCCGCCTGCCACCAGAAACAGCCCATTTTACCTTGCGCCACCGAGGTTGTGAAAGTGCGTTCCGGGGCGGTCTGCGCGAGCGCAAAAATGAGTCAGAATCTTCATATTCGAGGCGGGCAGGCGCGGGGTATCCAGGGGCATCCGCATAGAGCTCACGTGTGCCGTCAAGGGCGGTCACGAGCATGGAATGGGCGGGGTGGGTGCGCTCCTGAAAGAGCTTATCAAGCTGGGTTTTCAGGTCTGAAAGGCTGCTGAGTATCCAGCACCGGGTGGGGGTCGGCGTGGGTGTGACCGACGGGTTACGGATGCGGTACCGCCCTGCGACTGTCCGCCGCGGGTTTGAGCGTACGGCAAGGCAAGCGCAGGTGCTGCACCGAGCAGGGCGCGGCGAGTGAACGGGGTGTTTATCGGTTGGGGTGAACGCATCTTAAAGAGCATAACGAATTCCGCCGCGAAATACCGGAGCCAGATTACGCGCATCGCGGGACTACAGGCTACCAGCCCGCCTGGAGATAGCGTGATGATGTTCGCGGCAACGTATTCGAAAGCACGATTTTTGTGGCATTGAATGGGTGTTGTGCACGCGTTCAGGGGGTACAATGGGAGTTGTTCGCCGCCTTGATGCGCGGTGCAGAGGCTTACATTCATAGAAAGAGGTTCCCATGGAACTCGACGTCACGAGTGAAATCCGCGGCTCCCGGGTGAAGTACGAGATAGACCACGAAACCGGTCGTCTGTATCTAGATCGCGTGCTGTTCACCTCAATGCAGTACCCACCGCATACGGCTGCTTTGAGAACACACTCAGCGAGGATGGCGATCCGCTGGACGCCATGTTGGTTCTGAGACGTTGATATTGTTCCCGGTGTGATCGTGGAGGCTCGCCCGGTTGCTGTCATTAACTAGTGACTGACGAGGCTGGTGGCGATGCGAAGGTACTGTGCGTGCCCACCGATAAGCGCTACGATCACATCAAGTCGCTGGCGGACGTGCCCGAGCAGCTCAAGGCTGAGATTCAGCACTTCTTCGAGCGTTACAAGGATCTGGAACCCGGCAAATGGGTGAAGGGCGAAGGCTGGGACGATATCGCTGCGGCAGGAAGATGGTTCGGAGGCGATCGACCGCTTCGCTGCTGAAGGCCACTAGGTCTTACTCGCGTTCCTGTTAATGATCGGGAGCGGTTTCTTCATGCGGGAGCACGAAGGTGTGTCCGCATGAAAACCGCTCCCGATTGCATTAGGGGGCAAGAGCGGTTCTTGCGGTTGCTATTACGGAGCCGCAGTTTTCCCGAGGAGCTTTATTAAAAATTAATTTTATTTTTGATGAACTGCGGTGGATGAACATATACCGTGGTGAAGTAATACAGCGTTCATTAAATCTTAGATAAATACTGCGATGAGGTTATTCGCCCATAATCTGGGTATCTGTGCGCGATATAGCATTACGTATTTCTTAATCAGAGAGTTGGTTGTGCGCCAGGAAATTTGCAGCATATTTACATCCTGAAAATGCATATTCCGTAGTGAGGAGTAAAAATGAAAGGTCTGCTATATGATTGTCGAAATGCTGTCCGTTTGACTGCCGTCGCGGGGGTTTATGCGATGTTTTCGGGTGATGGTACTGCCTCGCGGGCTACTGCCCCGAACGTAATGCGCAAGGTTCTTGGTACTGAAAATGTAGATAATACGTCGCACGGTATTACCGGCAAAACTAAGTCCGTTGTCGCCCTGCGAACGCGCGTGTCAGCTCTGGCCGAGACAATAACGGAATATAGTAAAGCCATGGGGCGGAGCCGAAAAACGAAGCGGCTTTGGAATAGTGTGTCTGATATAGAGACGCTATCCGCCAAAGGACCTTGTCAATGAGGTCGGTGAATGCGCCGCAAATCCTTGGGAAGCAATACTCACCCTTGAAGGAGTTACCTCAGCCTGTCTTCCAGAGGCTATCTTCGCAACTTTATATGGCATCGCTCGTCTGGGGCAGCGTGTCTATGTTGCGTGGAGGGCGCACGAAGGAGCGTCAGTATACGCCGGATCACCCAGAGTATGTAGCGCTGACGAGTGCACTGAAGGGTGGTTACTTCCAGTGGTTTTTCGAAGCGGTCTGTGTCTTTCTGGTGATTCTCGTGCTCGGGTCGTTGCTGCCAGCTTCAAAGCTTTCTGCGCTGTCTCTTCCGCGGCTGCAGATCGCTGGCATCGTGTGGAATTCCTACCTCATCTTCCCGCTAGTACTCGTATTGGTGCAGCGTCCGTTGGTGGTGCGTGCACAGCATCCCTCTCCGGGAGGGTTGCTATTCGCTGCATGCGATATCTTAGTGCCGCCGCTGGTGTATCTGGTGGTAACATCAGGGATGTTTTCGAGGATGTAGCAGGCGGCAAAGGCAGTGCGGTTCCTGTGCCTTAGTTTTCTATCTGGCCTCGCGGCATAGCTGAACCCTGGAAGCCTGGTTTAACCCGTACCCAAGTGCGTCACAAAATTCAAGAGACTAAACGGATGACCCGCGAACTGGTGGGCGATATCGCGCAGGAATACGCCGGGATGATGCAGGAGCGTGCTGCGATTATGCAGAAGTACGCTGATGTTGATGACCCAGCTATTAAGAACCTATTTCTGCCGGGTAATCGCTACCGTATGCCCCTCGATTATGAAAAACGAGGAGCGCTTCCGCATAAGCGGTGAAAACACTCCAACACGTGGAGAATGCGGGAAGGAATACGTATATGAAGAGTAGTCAGTATACGCCGGATCACCCAGAGTATGTACCGCTGAGCGCTGCGTTGATGGGCGGTTATTTCGCTGGTTTTTTCGAATCATTCTGTGTCTTTCTCGTGATTCTTGGCAGCGGGGCTGTTGTGTCCGTCTTGGGGTTCTCTGCCCTGTCCCTCTCTTTGGATCAGGCGACTAAGACCATGCTGGTTTCTTACCTTATTTTCCCGCTAGTAACCACATTGGCACAGCGTCCGTTGGTGGTGCGTGCGCAGCATCCCTCTCCAGGAGGGAGGCTGTTTGCTGCATACGAAATCTTAGTGCCTCCACCGGTGTACTTGGTTGTGGCACTGGCAGTAACTCAAGATATAGGTAAGGCAGTAATGGTGGGTGTCTGTGCCTAGTTTTCTATCTGGCCTACGTGGCACGGTTTAAGCCCTGGAAGCCTGGTTTCACTCGGACAGAGGTACGCAGCAAGATTGAGCAGACCAAGCAGATGACTCGTGAGATGTTTGGTGAAATTGCGCAGGAGCGTGCTGAGACGATGCAGAAGAAATGCTGAGGTTGATGACCCTGCGGTCAGGATCTGTTCCTGCCGGGTAATCGTTATCGGACACCTCTCGATCGCGACGGGCGTCCCTAACTCGCTTCTTTCTTGTGCTGCACCTGTAGTGTCTGCGTGTTCGGGGCGGTTTCTTCATTTTGGGAGCGCTAAGTACTCTACGATAGAAAACCACTCCCGCTATGTCATGTGTCTTCTCATCTGAGAATTTCATTTTTCCGAATAATAATTCGTATGTACTGTATTTTAGTCTCCTGCGGTGTAAAATTCTTGAAAACCGAACTATTATTCGTATTTTTAAGGGATGCGGCCATCGACGCCGCACACGATCGCTTTTCATGCAGAAGGTTTTGCTCAGAACTTCGGGCAGCAGAGTGCGGCGCATCCGTAGGAAGAACGAGCTTACCCAGCTGGAACTTTCCTATATGGTGGGTGTAAGCGATAAAACGATTCGTGATATTGAACGTGGTAAGTCGGGACCATCTTTTGGGTCTGTGCTCAAAACTGCTGAAGTGCTGGTGCATATACCTCGTTGCTAGAAAAGGTGCAGATCATGCCTAATCCAGGACTCCTCAGGGCAGACATCTATAAAGCGGGACATCTAGCCGCGCGGCTCAGCACAGCACAGTGATTATTCTGTTCACTTGCCACTTGCCGGGATATCTGGGTGAAACCTCTTGCCTGGTCTTTACCTTTAGGCATAGAGCGGGTGACACTCTCAGAGCACTCTTCCTAATTTCTTTGCTAATGCTCTTGCCGGAGGGATACCGCCTGAACGCCCTTGCAGCGAGCCTAAAAACCAGCAAAAGCAATGAATTGGGTCTTCTCCTAGCCTTGGGAGCAGATGTGCCGGGAGATATACAAGTTGTTCCTGCGGGCGAGGCACCGCTGGAAGTACCAGCTGTCCTTGTTACAGATGCTGAATCGGTATCATTTCCACGACGAGTGGGGTTGTGGACCGTAAAAGTTTGCCGGTGTGCAAAGCAAAACTCAGTGCCCGTGTGAGCGCCCTTATGCGAACCCTGCCGGTAAATTGGAATAGTGAAGAAGCCCTTCTCAAAATAAGTCCTGACCGTATCCCACATTTAGTTGAAAATGAGTTCGAACATTTACGTGCCGCACATAATCTCAAAATTCCTGTGGCGCAAAGTGTGTTAGTCTCTGATCGAGAAAGGTGTTCCAGGAATCTGTAGTTCACGATTTGACCGTGGGCCTTCTGGTGAACGCTACAGCTCTTGAAGACGCGGCTCAAATTCTAGAATATTCCCCAGTCGCCAAATATAGTGCAGACGGTGACGTTACCAGCGAATCTCTTCTGACTAGCAGTGTCAGAATACGCAGCATCCCCTGCGCTTGCTGCCCATGTATATATGTGCAATTTCTATATGCCTGGCTTACCGGTAACGGGGATTTACACGCTAAAAATATTTCTTTGCTTCAAAACCCCAAAGAAAGGTTGGCAAGTTGCGCCAGTTTACGATATGCCAAGTTCTGGGTCACTTCAAAGATGATATGGCGCTGGTATAAATTCACGTCATCAAAATTTGAAGAAAACGCGATTGGGACGCGTTTGCCACGCAGAATTCCCTGAGAACCTGCAACGCTCCTTGCATCAGAAACTGCTATAGAGGCGGCCTCCTGAGTGTGTCCTGGGATCGATTGCCGTTCACCGACTCACAGCGGCATGGGGTGGAGCAGAGCTAAGCTCATCGTCGGTGGGAATTAGAAACATCTATAGAATAACGCCCGTGTTCCCGCTGGTTCGGGGCGCTTTCTTGCATGCGCTGAGGGCGTGATAACCGAGTACGCGAGGTATCACGTAACATTCTGAAGCTGGCGAGAAAACGAGCCAAGTTGGAAAACTCGCTCCGCTTTACACATGAGTACGAGGGCTTCACACTCAGCACAGTTCGATACACTGTGCATCATGAGTTGAGAACACACACAGAACCTGCTAAATGTTGAGCGCATCGCCAGAAATCGTGGGCAGCCTGGCGCCCGCCGGCCCGCGCTGAAGCCCCCAGGAGATGGCTGGCGTGGTCGCATCCTTGCGCAAAGCGGCGGAAGAATCCGTGGACCATGTGCACCACGCATTACTGGGCTTGATGCGGCACAAGACCTGCGCGACTCCGAGGTTTTTGGTGGTTGATCGAGTACTTGGGCGAAGGCGAACGCGCAGGCGTTCTCTATCACTGCTCGTGCCCTTCAGTCAAAGCCCGCATTCGAGAAGATACAGCAAGACCGCATCGCTGGCCTGAATAAACCTCCAAGAAGGGCTGGCCTTCGAGGTCGGTGCCGTGCTCTCGTTCTCTCCACCAAAGTGCTTGGGCAATATGAACCCCTATGCGGCGCTGGCCGGGTACGGCGCACAGCCGGGTGGGCGTCTGATGCCGCTCGCCCCTGAACGTGCTCCGTCGAGCGTGAGACTCAACGTTGAGACCCGAAGATTTTTCGCGCTATGGGTGTGCCTGCATGAGCAGACGCATCGGGTGCAGTTTGCGCGCGCCGTAGCTGCGCGACTATTTTTCTCGCCAAGATTACGGAGCTGGGCGATGAGCGCCGCCAGCACTCGACCTCAAAGATGCGTTCCGTTTGCGTGTCGAGCGCGCGCCGAAGAACAGGCAGGGCGGGCGCATCCTGTGAAAGAAGCCACCGCGAGGCAAATACAGTGACGGGCAGTGCACCAGTTGAGCCTGCTTGAGGGGCACGCAAACGTGGTGATGGATGCCGTGGATGCGATTGACTGCGACCGTCAAGGAACGATTCGCCGCAGGTGTCAACCGCCGCAGCTCAACCCAAAAGTTCCTCACAAAGCTCATTTATCGGCTGCTGTAGGTATGAACAAAAAGATGGCGCAGTACACGCGACGGGCGAGTTCGTGCAGCATATTGGATGCGGTTGGCATGGAACGCTTCAACGTCGTGTGGGCGGCCAAGAACCTCGCCGACCGAGCGGGAGATTCATAACCCGGACGCCTGGATCAAGCGTGTGCTGGACGAGGACGCCAAGGTGGCCGTGGCTGGTAATAGGGACGAAGAATGCCGCGTAATCCCAGAACGGTTATATGACAAAACCGCGTGTTTGACAATTTTTGTCACATAAAATGTCACGAAACATGGGAGTGTTTATATGGTATATATACCGTAAATCTCAGTATAAAGCAGGACTAGTGCCGTGAGTCTTATGTTTATGTGACGAAACTTACGTGCACATAAAACTCTAGATTTACATGACATTTTGTCAGCGTAAAAACCCTTTACGTGACTTTTATGTGACAAAACCGCGCGATATCTCAATACGCCAGCGTGCGATAATGCGTAATTCGCTGCTGCATCTGCCGCGAGGATCAGGGATTTGCGAATAGATTTTGTCGCAGCGGCATACAAGCAGAGAAGGACAACAGCATGCAAGCATGGACTGGCAGGGGCGGCTGCATCCGGCAGTGGGGACGGCTCGTCAGGGAAGCTGCGCGCGCGCGCCGACGAACTGCTGGGTGAAGGCACCATCAAGGGACCGGGCGTGCGCGGCGAGACTCGACCGTATCGCAGCAGGGCGCAGAAACCGAGAAGCCCCTCGTGCTGGTTGCATGCAGCGGCGGGCCAGATTCGCTCGCGCTTGCCTGTATTGCCGCGCACTTTGCGCGTCGTTCCGATGTGCGTGTGGGCGCCGTCGTGGTCGATCGGCCTGCAAGCCGACTCCGCCGGTTGCCCACGTCCACCGCAGAAACCCTCACGAACCTGGGGCTGACCCTGTGCTCACGGGCGCGTGCGGGTTCCGCAGGGCAGCATGGGCCCCGGATGGCGGCACGGACCGCGGTATGGCGCGCTGGACCGTGCGGTGCAACATACCGGCGCACGGGCTGTTCTGCTGGGTCACACCCTTGACGACCAGGCGGAAACCGTGCTCCTGGGGCTTGGGCGCGGTTCGGGCACACGCTCCCTCGCAGGAATGCCGCCCGTGCGCATCGAAACGGAGTCACCTACCTGCGGCCCTTCCTCGCGCTGCGCCGCGCCGACATGCTGAATATTTGCGAAGCCGAAGGGGTCGCCCTGGGTTTCGACCCCACCAGCACCGACCAGACGCTCATGCGCGCGCATTCGGCACACTGTCCTGCCGTTCCTGCAAAGAGCATCTTGGCGGGGATGTGCAGCACTCTCCTGGCGCGACCGCCGCAGTTGCCGGGCCTGATGCGAATATTTGGATGCGCTCGCCGCCGCCGAATACGCCCGCTGGAAGCTGCCCGCGGGGTTCATCTGCTGGATATCCCCGGGGCGCTGATACGGTGCCAGCAACCCTCCGGAGGACGCCTCTGAAACCTACTCCCACGGTTGTACCCTGAACACGCGGAAACGGCGGCGCTGCACCCTGCCTTCGGATGCGCGTGCTCGCCTGGCGACCCGCGCAGGGGAGAACCCAGGGGTTTGAGCGGCTGCAGGCGCTGATGGAGTTCGTTACCGGGCACGCCGCCGGGCGGTGCAGCTGCGGGCGTGATGGTGCCTACCGCCCGCCGCAAGGTGCGAGCCCCCGCACACGCGCTCGCGTGGATGGCTGGTGTGTTTCCCAGCAGTAAGGGCGAATCTTCGGTTCATAAGAAACTTACTGTGTTCAGCTCTCAAAATAACCTACAGTGCCATGTGAGATAGCAAAGATGCTGAAAATCCTTTGAATCTCGATATATCACAAAGTTCGGTGGTATACGGAAGGAAAAAGCGTAGGACTTGCGGCGATAAGAACCCGGGCGGAACGCCGTTCTCTTCGCGAAGAAGACGAACCGATGGAAGCCGCCATCATTGGAGCTCGTTCCGTAGCGGATAAGGCGGGTCTTGACCCTGCGAAAGATGAGGTTCAACTGATTCGCGAGCTGCAGCCCTGGAGCTGAATCGCGATCTCAAAGAAAAACCACCAACCTACTTAGCTGAGCAGACGGCGAAGGCGGCGCAATAGCAGTTTATCCGTGCTTTCGGGCATTCTTCAAAGCACTCCCAGCGAACGCCCACTCGTGAAACGTAAAGCCGCGCATCAGAATTTCGTCGACGCAAAGCAGACGATATACCGACCGACCAAAATATTCAGGCGGGTTCGGCGTGAAGCGCCCGGCATGAAAGAAGAATCGTGCGGGCTCAAGACGATACAGGACGATCTCGAAGAACGTACTCTTCACCAAGGAGAGATTAATCTGAGTTGCCGAGCTGGCGGCGCATCGACGAAGTTACGAAAGGCAAAAGACGTGCTCGTAATGAGGGGTTCTCAAGGGCGCCATTATGGTGATAGCAGACCTGTCCCGCGCGCTCAAGGGTGACCACGATGGACTGACGATGGCACGGTTTTCTTCGTGCTATGGATCCGGCTCGAAATCCTCAGGTGTGGTTCGTATTCTCAAAAGATCTTGATACCTGACCCTGACCGGTCGTAATGCTGCTGGTGTTGAAGACATTATTGATTGCGGGCTGACTCGCGCGTGGCTGCATGCAGAACCTTCAGATCGCACGGCGCGGGGTCACTGTGGAATTTGCACCCTGCTGCGTAAGCCGGTCGTCAAGACCGACGTTCGAGGTCAAATAAGTGGGCTGGGATATCAACCTGAGTTCGTGGTTGGTTACGGGCTCGATTTCGCTGAGAAATACCGCAACCTCGACTGCGTGGCGACTCTGCACCGACGTATACTCCTAAAGCCCGGTCGTGCGCGGCGATGCGCACAGAGATTTGAGTGCCCGCGCATCCTGATGAAAATTCTGGATGCGCGGGCCCGCTCTCGCGCAGAACTTCGACAGTGCGTTATCGCCTACAATCCACGCAGCCAGGGTAAAGGTTTCCTTGACGAGCTGTAGAGTGAAATCTATGAATAATGTGATGATTATCGGTGGTCATGAGCTGTCATTCAGCACGATCTGGAAACAGACGTACTGCGCGGTGAATTGCTTGGTTTGAATGGTGGCGCAGTTTTTACGCAGATAACGTTGCCGATTTGCACCCGGGAAGGCATGGCAAGCCTGCAAAACCTTTTTGGGTATGCACAGGAACAGGGTCTGGGGACCCACGCCTAGACGTACTTCTGCACGCCACACTGACTCCTTTTAGCCTTGAGGTGAAATGCCGCCGTGCAGGCGTAATCCGGCGGGGTTGGGGTACATTTAAAGTTGCATCTTTCTATCGTCACGAGGTGCTCGGCACGCTGCGGCGCCTTGCCCGGCGTGTAGCCGTCGTGACGTCAGGAATTAAACATTGGCTGAAATCCAATAACTCGCGGGAGCGGCCCCGATAACTTTTGAGCGGGCTGATCAATGGTCGCTGGCGCGGGCTATCGTTATTGCAATTGTTGTCGTGGCGTTCTCCTTTGAGCTCGCTTTGCTGCGCAGGGCGCACGCCAGGTGATACCATGCGTTGGTTTGCGGCTGCTCGACGACCACCGGGTGAAGAGCGCGAAAATCTATGATGGCGACCAGTGTTGACTGCAGCTGAAGGAAGACTATAAGCAGAGCAGCAACAACTACGGTTCCTCTGTAAGTTCTACTATGTGCAGCCGCGTGCCGAAAAGAAGTCGTGCGGGACCATGAACGGCGCCCAGCTGAGTACACGCGATCAGCCGGTGGAAAACAGCTTCTTGGGTTCTTCTGATTTCTCTGTTGCTGCCGGTGCTTCTTTTTGGTGCAATTTTCTGGCTGCTCCATGGGTCGCATGGGCGGTAACTCTTCGGTCATGAGCTTCGCGAAGTCGCGCGAAAGAAGTTCAACAAGAATAACCCGACCGTCCGATTGCTCGCCGGTGTTGATGGGGCACTGGCTGAGCTTGAAGGGTGCGCGGTTCGCTGCGGGCCGAAAAAGTTCACCCGACCTGAGCGCTAAGATTCCCTAGGGGTGTGCTGCTGTACAGCCCTCGGTACCGGTAAGACCCTGCTCGCAGCTGTTGCAGGTGAGGCTGGCGCGCCCGCACTCACCTCGGTTCCGGCTCTGTTGAGATGTTCGTGGGTGTGGGCGCATCCCGCGTGCGCGATCTGTTCAAAGCAAAATCTGCGCGCGCAATCGTCTTCGTGGACGAGATCGGTGCGGTCGGTCACGCTCGTGGCGTCGGCATGGGCGGCGTAACGATGAGCGTGACGGAACTCTTAACAGCTGCTTGTCGAAATGGACGGTTTCGACGGCAGCTCCAACGTGATCATGATTGCTGCACTAACCGCCGGATGTGCTCGACCCCGCTCTGCGCGTCGGGTCGTTTCAAACTCGCCAGATCGGTGTGGATGCGCCCGGTACGAGTCGCCGAGCGCATCCTTGAGGTGCACGCCGCCGACAAGCCAATCGACCGTCGCGTCGATTTGGGGCGATCGCTAAAGCGTACCCCCGGTTTCACTGCGTGTCGAACCTGGCGAACGTGATGAACGAGGGCAGCCCTGCTGACCGCTCGCGATAACGGCAAGCGTGATTGATGGCTGCGATGCTATCGGTGATATCCTGACCGTGTAATGGCGGGCCCTGCAGCGTTGCTTCGCGCATCATGGTGAGCAGGCGGAAGTGACCCGCGTAGCCATGAGGCGGTCACGCTCTCGTGGCTGCCGCCCTGCGCAACTCCGCGCCAGTTACCGAGTTACGATTCTGCCGCGTGGCCTGTACTGGGTTACGATAGTCATGCCGCAGGACGATAAAGTGCTCGACCACACGCGCCACGAGCTGCGGGTCGGTGTGCCGCCGGTGGAGCCGCGCGGCTGAAATCGTATTCCACGATCCTCCACGGGTGCGCGAACGATATTCAGAAGGTGACGTTACCCGCGCAAAATGGTAGCCGACTACGGTATGAGGCGCCCTGCTGGGTTCGGTAAAACTTTATGGCGACGACGCCGAACCGTTCATGGGCGGCGATCGCTCAGACGGCACGTATCTTCTCTGGGCGAGAGTGCCTACAAGATCGATATCGAGGGTGCGTAAACTTCTGGAAGAAGCTCATGTGAGGGCTTTCAGATTCTGGTGGAGAACCGCGATGTGCTTGACCGCTGGCGTTCGCTCTGTTGGAGAAAGAGACTCTGCTGGAGAACGGGATCGCGGAGATCTTCAAAAGATGTTCAGTAAGCGCCCCGAACGCGACGCACTGGTACTCCAAGGAGGCCGCGAACGCACCGACATTCCGCCGGTGAAGGCCCCGGGCGAACTGCAGGAAGAATGGCTGGAGGGCGATTCTGATCCGACTGTGGCGATGAAGGCTCCACGACTGCGTCCATGCGACTCGCCCGAGCACACAGGAACCGGGTCAGAATCTGCCCAGTCAGGGCGGTCAGCCTCAGCGGATGCCGCATCCGGGCACGCAGGATATTGAGGATACCGAAGGCCCGACCGTGCGATGCCTCGCAGCGTACCCTGACGGCAGTTCCCCGGTCGGTATCCTGAACAGCATCCGGGACAGCAGAGATGGGCGGCGAGCGTACCCGTACAGCGAACCAGGAACTATGGAGGGTCAGATGGGCGAGGATAACGGCTCGGCGGTGGATAAGCCGCGCGCATTGAGGCGGCGGTGCGGGAAATCCTGCTGGCAATCGGTGCAAGACCCTGACCGTGACGGTTTACAAATACCCCCGACGAGTGGCTCGCGCCTACGAGGAGTTTTTCTCAGGTCCGCACGCCGAGCCCCGCCGATGTGCTGCGACCTTCGAATGTGCCCATTCCGAGATGGTGCTGGTGAAGATATCCGTTCTATTCCGTGCAGACCACCTGGTGCTCCACGGGGTGGCGCATGATTGGATACATTCCTGGGGCTGACGGCAGGTGACAGGGCTGGCGAGCTGGCGCGGGTGCTTGGTGTATGCGCGCCGCAGGTGCAGGGCGGCTGACCCACGCAGGTGGTGGAGCGCTGGAGGCATCTAAACCGCGCGGTGCGATCGTTGTGATTGAGGCCGAGCATATGTGCATGTCGATGCGCGGCGTGCAAACCAGCGCAACCGTCGCGGTGCGGTGCGGGCGGCTCAAGAACGCGGCAACGCGTGCCGAGGCGATGAGCCTGATCTTCTCGAGCGGTAGCTCCTAATCCGCCGAACAGGTGGTTTTGGTTCGAGCGGGTAGGAACATCCTACCTCGCCGTACCAAAGCCACCCTGCGCGATCGATCTCAGCATACTACCTGAAATATTTGTTTTTACAAAGGATGTATATGGGACTAATCCTGCCCGAATTCCTTGCGTGGGCAGATGAGATTGATGATGCGGGCAGAATTTCCCGGTCGAGCCATCTGAGGCGCACTAGGCTCGCCGTGAGTTGCAGGAGCGGGTACCGGAAGATCGAAGAGTTTTGTGCCGCGATGGGTGCGAGAAGCCGTGCGCAGCAGAGGTTTTGCGTGGGTGAGGCTGACGGCTGATGCGACTTGTACGGTCGCTTTAGCCTACGCTATTCACGGCATGTGCGCATAGTCGTTGGTGAACGCCCGGCTGATGCACTGCCTGATTTCAACAGCAGCATCGACAGCTCTTTTGGGCCTGGCACTGAGAATGTCGCGATTTTCCACGAACGGAGACACACACACCGGATCGCACCCTCAGCACTTTTCTGCTTTTATGCGGCACCAAGACGCGAGTTTACGACCTGACGCCAGATGACGTACTAAATCACGCTGATGTGCCCTGAAAATATTCTGTACCGCGAACTCAAAAACACTGTGGACCTGATATAATGATCAAGAATCTTTACCCGCAGGCGTTAGTATCTGCGTAATTATGATTCGCGCTTCTGGTCCAATGCGTGTGCCCGCGTATAGAGACCTGCAACACTGCTCATAGCCACTCGTGCGGGAACTTTGGGCGATTATGTGCATCAGACTATTAAGAAATCTGCGTACCTGCAACGTGGAATTGTGCCCGTTTCGCTCATCGTGGGTGACGGGGTTGGAATTACACAATGTCTATTTCGGATGGCGCCCGATTGGTGTTATACCGTCTGGCGCGTTATCTGCGCGATGAGCAGAAAGCGAGGCGGATTCTGGCTTGTGATGCAGCCGCGATGCTTGGTATCGGCAAATTCAATCCATGTTGCTGAACCCTGAACCACGTTATGGGCTAGGGTTTGACCCCCAGGATGCGCGTGAGCTCGCAGACTGGATCTTCTAACCTATGCGTATGGGCATTCTACCTATTTCGGCGATCATGACGCCCGCAGAATCTCAGGGCCTCACTCCCAAAAGCTAACGGGTCCCTTCAGAAGGCGACGCGCAGGCGCGGCAGGTATACCCGCCTAAAACGAGGGCATCCTGCCGGGGTGAGCTATGCTCTGCCCCGCGTGTGCATCAGGTGGTTTCTGCTGCAGATGCTGTTTTTAGAGGGTGGGCATGGCGATATAGGGTAGAGTATAGCAGTGCGAGGTTGAGCACAGTCTGCTAAAACTGTAGTGCCCACCCTGTGAGGACAGTGATAACTGGCAGCGGCTGCGGCGTCGACTAACTCAGCGACCGCCTCGATGAATCGTGAACCTGCCTCAACAAGACCGCACGATCATCCGGGCGGTTTCGCGCGATAAAACGACCGCCATTTCGTGCTCAACCAGACACGGTCAAAGAGTCGATCACCTTTGTGGCACCGTGCGATGCCAGCCTTGCCGTTCGTAGGAAGCGATGGCGCGGGAATTTCCTCCAACGCAGAATTCGCGCTCCATCCCGTGCGGCAAAAGTGCTGAGTGCATGGCTCATAAGGGCGTGGCCGATACCTGGCCCGAGGGTATCGGGTCTATATAGAGTGAGTGGAGTCTTCCGTTTATCGTCTCCTTGGAATAGCCTCTTTTCGGCGCGGTCAATCTTATCGGTCGCGCTGGCTCAGCAGAACCCCAGCACCCGCATCGCCGCGTACAGCGAGCATAAACGACCGTTTTCATCATCACTCCGACCCTGACGGACTCTGACCTGCTGGGCGGCGAATTCTAGGAAACTGGCTGAAGATACCCGCGCATCCGCTCGGTGTCTTCGGCGACGCTGGGCAATCAGGTAATCCTGAGATAGCAAACCTGATATGCAAACCGCCACCCCTGAACACGGATGCGCGCTGTGCCTGCGCATCGTAGGGTGTGGTCAGATCCAGTGAGGAGCATCCGGCGCGAAAGCATCTGGCGGACGCCTCTGCGCGAGATAAAACTAGTGATTCAGCTTTCTTTCCGTGGGATCGCATCCCAGCCGAGGGCTAGGGGTTACGACGCCATACCAGGGAGAGGAACCCTGCGCAGGTTGCGACACCGAGACGCGACCCAGCGCACGGCGAGTAGCCATTCGCCAGAACAACCGTGATAAACGCCGCAAGAGCGATAAAGCCAGAAATCAGCGCCAACTTTCAGATTCATCTGACACTCCAAAACCGTCAGTCTCTACGATGCGTCGTTACATTCCGTCCGGCACCGATAGCCGTACAGAACTCTATAGTCATAAATCCAGCATACCCCGCTACGCCCTGCATGAAAAATGCGCATAAACCATGCAATATTAAGACCGGTCGCGAGAGGTTGTTTTCGCGCCGACAGGTAGGATTTTTCCGACTCTCAGCTAAATACCACCTGCTCACGGCACGAGGAGTCAGGCGCGCCTCCGTTTGAGGATTCAGTCATGCACGCAATGACAGTAGGCCCGCAGCGCACCTGCCCTGCTGCAGCGCCACGCAGCCGCCGAGGCGAACCCTGGTGATGGGGTCACTAGACGTCACGCGATTCAGCCTTCAGTGACGGCGGCGAACACTCCGCGAACGACGCTTTCACCCGCACGCGCATGATCACGCAAAGGCGCGGGCGTTGTCGTGTGGGCGTGCGAATCCACCAGCCGGTGCACGGTGCGCATCAGTGTCTGAAGGAACTTCGGCGCATTCTGCTGCGTGATCGAGGGGCTTGCCGAAACCGGTATCACCATCAGCGTATGGGCACCATGAACGCAGCGACCGCCCGCGCCGCGCCAGGGGTGCCGGGCGCATCGTGCTGACGTTTTCGGGCTTGAGCGTGAGCGATGAGGATGATACAGACCGTCGCCGGCTGGAAGGCGGCCACCCTATGTTCTGATGCACGCGCGCGCACCTCATACAACCCTGGTGGGATCGCTCGCCGCCTACCCGCGCAGCACCGTCACCGGGTGCTGGACAGGGCTCGCCGCCCTGCGTGATCAGCACTGGTTGCCCGCTGGTGTTTCATGCTGAGCAGTATTCTTGACCCCGGGCTGGGGTTTGCGAAGGAGCGGTATGCAGGATTGGGGAACTGCTCGCCGCCGCTGGGCTTCTACGCGCTGGGGGCATCGGGTAGCAATCGCCGGTTCGCGTAAGCGCTTTTGGCGAGACGCGCGGGCGCGCCTGCGGATGCGGCGCGCACCAAAACCAGAATCCACGCCGCGAGCGCGAACACCGTGCCCGACCAAATGCCGCCAGCACGCGCCCCGAACCGTGATGCCGCATCCGCCACCGCTCTCACTCTGCTCGCGGCGGCCCAGGGTGTGATCGCGTTTCTACTGTGCGCGGTGGATGCCGTGACCGTGGCAAATGCTTTACGCTGTCTCGCACCGACGTACTACCTAAAATTGTGTACCAGTAGTCCCATCAGCTAGAGACACCATGCCAAACCCAGCACGCACGCCTCACTGCGACCCGCGTGCCCTGGCCAGTGTGTGTTGCCGCCGTGGGTTTTCGGGCAGCGTGACGATTGCAGAAACGTGAAGGTCAGCCTGCTAGTCGTGAATACGGTTTCTACCGGCTTCACGCGAGGCTGCTGCAACCGATGACCTCGCCCATAGAGCACGAACTATACGCGGAAGTTGCCGAGAGTTATTCGCGCACGCATATTGTGAGTCCCTCGATTTGGTTGAGACTGCTTGCGTGCGGATCGCCCAGGCATTCTGGACGAATGCGCGTATGTGCGTCGCGGTGGGCTCAGCCAATAGCGAAGGCGCCCGTGAGGTGACCTTCGCGAACGTGGCGGTAGACCGTATTCCGGAGCGTGAAGGCACGCAGATTCGGGCGGAAAAGGTTGCATGCGCGCGTGGGTATTGCCGAACGCGAACCAATCGCACCTGCGCGGCGTGGGCCGCGTTAGCGCACCACGGCGGTGCTGGCGCTGTCAAACCTGGGTGAGAGCGAAACCACGCCGGTGCAGGCCGCCCGCCGATCTCGTGCATCTTAGCGGGGTGCGGAGTGCGGCTGGTAGGCGCCTCCGGGCTTGTATGTGCGGGAACCGGTAGGCGGTCCGCCGACCAGCCGAGACTATATCAACGCCGTCAACGCGAAGTGCGCAGCGCCTTGACCCTTACGCGCTGTTGGCGCTGTGTGCTGCTGATTGGGCGTCATCGCGGGTGCGGCTTGTGCGCGACGGGCCTCCGCGCTCGATATTGACGTTATTATCTACGGCGGCGGCCTCGTCAGCGGCGAGTCCGGTTCTGACGCCTGCCGCGTCACGCGTGCGCATGAGCGCACTTTCGTTCCTGGTTCCGTGGAACGAGCGGCCAAACCCTGGCGGTTAATACCCTCTCGTGATGCGCTACGCAGACGGGCAGTCGCAGCGTCTGGCTGCGATTTAGCTCGCAGGTACGCACAGCGATATCGAACAAGGCGAGGGTTAACCGCGGTACGATTGTACGAGACGCCATGAGTTTGCCCAAGAACCTATTTGATGGTGGTGCTGAGCGAGGGCGTATGAAAGCCCATCGAATATCCGCCGGCCGTGTGCCGTATTGGCGCGAGAGCTTGTTAGCGCAGCGATCCTGAATAATCTGAGTGGTGAGCGCGGGCGGCGGTGAGCTTGCAGCAATGTCGCCTGTGGTGGCGCTGAGTTGCGTGGTAATGGCGGGTATGCCGCTCTGGTTTGCGTTTCAGGTGGCGCGTTTTCCGCAAATGTTGAGACCGGCGCAAAGCGAAATCCATGAACTCTCTCATGGCTGCGCGTGTACTTTGGCGTGTGCGCAAGGGCGCGATTTTGACCGGGCACTGTTGGCGGAGGGCTGGATGCTCAGGCTGTGTCTGCGCTGTGGCGCTGGCGAGCTGCTCGCATTCAGGTTTTCTGGTCTACCGCGGTGGGTCTGGTTGGTGCTGTGCTGCTGCTGGCGGGCGGGCTGTGGGCGCTGGGTATCTGCGTGCCGTATTCCGCCAGCGGATGAGTCGGATGGTGGCGTTCGTCTTCCGGGCGGCTCGAATTCAGGTAAAGCTCGCCGCTGACGGATATTCGTGCGAGCGATCGATGACGATGTATGTCCTGTCTGCATGCTGAGGATGTCTTTACCACGCGCTGGTGGCTCGGTGACTGCGCGAGGGCGGCGAGTGGAGTACTGCGCATCCTTCGCCTACCAGATTCAGCTAATACGCGTCCGCGTTTTTATCGCGCTGGTATGAGCGTGCGGCGCAACCGTGATGTTTGAGACGATGCACGTTCACTCCGGCGTCCTGCCGAAAACCGCGTGGCTGCCGCTCGTCTGGGGCGATCGCCTGCGCTGTCGGTGTGGGGCATCTGGTGGGCGGCGCTGCTACCGCTGCCACGCTGACGCTACATTGCGTCTGCGCTAACCATCTGATGCCGCCGCCATCGGTGCCCGGTGTGCTGGTTTCAAAGCACGTCGTGACGTCCATTCCGTACGGGCGCGTCGGTATCGCCGATGTAGATTCCGGTCGCTTGGGCGTGCTCTCATCTACGTGAACGTCTGACGATCGGCAGCCCACCGCTGTGACCGCTTCTAAAGGTGACGCTGTCGGTATTCACTGAGCGTGGGCAGCAGCTGCGCGAGCTTTGCAATACGCCGCCGATGACGCATGGCGGCGCTGTAGTGACAGGAACCTCGAAACTCGAATAACAGGACGTGCGGTGCTGTCGAGTCCTTCTGCCGCCTGAGACCATCTCACTTGGTTGAAGCTGCAGCGACTTCCTCGCGCGGTGGCGTACTGATGTGCGCACGTTCATCATGAACATATGGGTTTTCTTTGCTTTTCTATCTATCTCGCGTGGGATTATATTAAAATTCCTTCAAATAATAATATAAATTCCTTCAAAATAGTAGCCGAGGTGATTGCTGGAGATGTCTGCGGCAGCTGCCCGAATATCATGCTATACCGTTGGACACACCCGGTATGACATGGCTACGGTGCTGGCGGTCGCCTTTACCGCTGGCAAGTATTCTTTTCGTGAGCGTTTACCCGCTGCGCGTGAGCGCGCACATTCGGTATACCGCCACAGCGGAAGATGTTTCAAAACGGCGGCGGATTCGCCTGGGCGTGCCAGCGTCGATATTTCACGCTCACGCTGTCGCCCGTGTTGTTGGGACTGCCGAGCTTCGGCGCTGCCGGACGGTGCCGAAGAAGCCCTGCAGCCATCAAATACCTCTCGCATGCAGGCGCGGGAATTTGCAGGAACGCCTGTTGCGGTGCGAGTACCCTGCGTGCCATCGATCAGTCGAAGTTCGCCGATGCTGTGAGGTGCTCCGGCTGAGAAGGATCCGCGAGGGTAAACCTCGCAGGGAGCAACGTAGACAGAAGCAGGCCACTGGCCAGATCGTTTGCTCTTCTGATCCCAATTTGCGGGTTCTTGCCGCGATTGTGCTCAGCGCATTGTTGTAGGCCTCCGGTATCGATTATCTGGGTAGGCGGTACGATCGTGGGGTGGCGCTGATGAGCAAAACGGATACCTGCAGATGTCGCGGTTATTTTCGATCTGGTCCAATTCTCGGTTTCTCTGGCGGCTGTAGACGCTGATCAGGAGGCAATTTCGCGGTGGGGCGCATCCGCCGGAATAGCTTCGGATGCGCGCGGCGACGGCCTGCGCATCACCTACGGCTTCACGGGAACGCATACGCATAAGCCCTGTTTCCGCAGCGTATTCGAGCCCTCAGAGTTGAACAGCCTCTGCCTGTGGAAGCCCTTCGGGTGGTACCGGGTGGTGGTCAGTATTGCGGGCGGTAGGCGGTAAATACAGGGTTCGTCTGACGACTTGTTGCCACGCAACACCGCCCTGCCCGATGGTACCGCCCGCGAAATGCAGCGGCTTCTTCACCTGCACCTGCTGCCAGGTGCGTCACCGCACCAGCCTCAAAGTCGTGCTGGCGGTTGCCGGAATCATCAAGAGTACTGCGCCCGCCGGCAGCCGCAGGTTGGGTGTAGTGACAGCTGCGCTGCGAGACGCTAATAACTCGCTGCCGGCGTGATGGCTTCGCGCAGGTGAATACCGAACGAGTGGGTGCTGAGGCCGACCTGCACCATTCAGGCACGCCCACCGGGATCTTCTGCTACTGCGTGGTGGCTGCCTGCTGCGGTTCCTCTCGACCAAAGTCTGGGCGACGCGGGTGCTCGCGGGAATTGCGGCGGTGGTCGCAGGGGCCGCTCAATCACATCCTCAAAACCACGCATGCGCTAACACGAGTCGGCGTTTCCGGGGCGGATTCACTTTCCGCCGTCGGGCACCTGAGGCGCAGTGCGAGCGCGTTGCCGTCGAGATCATCTGCCCGCACTGACGGCGCGGGCCTGGTACACATCGCCTTCGGCATAATTGTCGCGCCAAAACTGCCATGTATTCTGACGCACCTGGTGAACGCTGAAAACACGCGGATTTTGCGGTGCCTCATGTAATTAAAAGATGTGACCGCAGATCATGCAGAAACCCACGCCTCGGCGTCGGCGTTATCAGCGCCGGTGAGATTGACGCTGTATGCTCGGTGTGCCGCCCTGCGCGCTGCGGGCATTCCACAGGTGAGTGTGCATGCGGTTTCTGAAGCTTCTCAGAACGGGCGGATGTGCTCTTGCCGGCGTGCCGCTCGCCCGAGGGTGCGAACAGATTGCGAGGCAGCGGCTGCTGTTGGCTGTCCCCGGCGCGATGAAATTGGCTGGTCTGATCAAGTGTCTGGCGTCTTTCCGTGTCACACACAGTGGGCGGTTGGCGTCTCCCGGCGGCACGGCGCGATATTTTCGCTCACTGGCCATTGGGCGCGCTATCAGAGCGGCGATTCACCCGCCATGCAGCTTTCACCGGTTTGTCCCTGGATTTACGGCGACTCACCGGTACAGGCTGCCGTGGCGGTGCATGCGCGCATCCCTACCGCCATCGGGCGCTCGTCGTTGAAAAATGGGCGGTGAGCCCGTCCACGTGCGAAAGCCGATCGTGCGCTTTATCGCGCCGCTGCTGGCGCATGCCTCGGAACCATCTCGTCACACTTTTGGGACGGTCAGCAGATGCTTGCTGTCGGTATCGTGCCGACCCGGCGCGTGCACCTCGGTCCGCTGGTTCGATGCGACCGTCGATAACGCGCTTGCGAGGTAACGAGAAAGGCGCTGGGCGGTCACGTGGCACGCGGCGATGCAGGTACCACCCTGGATGCGCATCGCCATGCGCTGATGAGTACACCGACCACAACGAGGATATCGTGCCTGACTCATATGCCGCCATGGGTGCGCTCGCCGCATCTAAGGGCGCATAATAGAAACTCAATAGCGTGACGACCGAGGCTCCGGATTGAATCTGCATGCGAGACCCACACCGGGCACGCGTCAGTCGTACGTGCGACGATGGGGTTCGCTGTTATCGGCGGGCCTCGGTGCCCGCATCGTCACGCTACTACCGAGCTGCTCCGCTCGTGCGGGCGCTTGCCGCCGCCAGGAACGGCTGAATAGGCGCGCGTGCAAATGACCGCCGGGCAGGAAGGCGGTGCGGTGCAAGCAGCGCTACGCTCGGGTGGCTGCTGATGGGTCGCTCTGCGCTGCGAGGCACGCCACGCTTTGCGCCGCGCGGTGAACAGAACGATGGTGGCGTGGCGTCGATCTTTGTTGTCGCTTCAATTTCAGCCCTGGCGAAGCTTGATAAATACGGCGCGTCGCCCTGGAGCGGATGCGCGGGTCTCGCCACTCCGATACGGGCGTTATTCTCTTCACGCCCTCCGGTGGATGAAATGTATCGAAGGCGGCCGGCTTGTCGCATTTCCAGCGGCGAACCGGGCAGCTTTCAAATTTGGGGATCTACACGCGGCCACTCTCGAGCGGCGTGCTCTGCGTCGTGAACAAAACGTCTTCAATATTGTGCGCCCGCCGCAGGCTCGCGCGAGGTTATGCGTACTTCGGGCAGAAGGATGCCGCGGGAACTGCTCGTGCAGCGCTCGGCAATTCGACTTACACCGGCATTGCGCTGCAGTCCTGTCGCTGTTGCGTGATGACGACGACGCTTGGCGCTTTCCTCTGGAACGGAATTCCTCGAGCGAGCAGGGCGCGAGGCTGCGCTGGTGATTCCCGACCTCGCACTGATCGCGCGAAAACTCGCTGTGAACCGCGGGTTTGAGAGCATCGATCTAAAGTGCTACGGGCGCAGTAACTCAACTGAGGGTGCGCTGGTACCCTGGACGGGCTTGTGGATCGAGCAGTTCCAGCCGCCGACCGCCGATTCCGAGCGGGTGCTCGCACTAGTTGCGGCCGTGCGTGGGTTCCGCACGCCCGATCGTACAGCGCGCTGGTTGCCAGTAAACCGTCATTTGACCTCCTAAAAACACGAGATAGGTACACTCGTTTGCAGCGAGCAGAGCGCCACCAGCCGATGCGGAATATGTCCGAGCAAGTCGATGCAGCTTGGCGGAAGCGCCGCTGCGTTTCCTGGAGACGCCGGGTGGAAGCATATCCCGTTGGGCTTCTGGATGCGCGAAGAGTAAGCGCATCGAACCGGATCATATCCTTGATGGTCGCGCTCAATGCGACGCCGAAATTAGAGTCCGTGCAGGCGCTCACCGCCAGGGGATGAAACCGACCATGTGAGTGCTGCACCGTGCGGGTCGTGTGTTGTGTTCGTGCGCAATACCGGTGAAACTCTGCTTTGCGTCGGTGCAGGTACGATACGGCGCGACCGCATTCAGGCGATGCTCTCGCTCGATGAGGGTTGGTGAACGGTCAGCTTGCCGACTGGAAATCCCTGGTGGATTTGGGCGATCACGTGTAGCGCCGGCTGGCGTGGTAGTCTCTCGCCGCGGCGAACTGTCGATTATGGTGCGTGCGGTGGAGGATGGCCGCGAGGTCGATTCGCCCCATGCGTGCTGCACCAGATTTGAACGAGGAAACTCGGGTGCGCCGCCGCTACCTGGGACTTGATGGTTCGCCCTGCTCGTGCCAGCCTGGTGAGCGCTCTGATTACCCGCACTGTGCGTCGCGTGCTGGAAGAATCGCGGCTATATTGAGCTGGAAACGTGCCACTGGCTGGTGCTGGCGGCGCGACAGCTCAGTCCGTTCCACACTCCACCTGAATCGCTTCGAGGCAGCCCTATGACGAGTGCGCGCATCACCACTGACTTCCGCTCAAGCGTGCCGTGGTGGGCGGCGATTGGGCGCGTCTGCAGGGGTGGTCGCGTATTCCTGGCAGCGGCGTAGATTCGCGCACAGCGAATTTACAACCCTATGGAGTGCTGACCAGCCTACGCCGATCGGTATGTGTGATGGCCGAGTGACGCATACAGGAGATTATTGTTGCGTGCGCACAGGGCTCAGGAGTACCGCGATTGAGACTGAGGCGGCACGATCGACCTGGGCGGTGAAGTGGGCGTGGCTGAAGCGTCTACCCGGACTGTCTGGGGCTGTGGGCGTTAGAAATAACGGACACCCCGCTGAGACGTTGCGCGAGATCGCTGCCAAGCATGAGGTCGCGGTGGATCGCCTCGGGATGCTGAGAAACTTGTGATTGAGCTTTTCGGCGAAATCGTGGAATAACACTGCTGCACGAACCACGACAACCTGTATCTACTGCAAGCGCCTGCCTAACTGGCGCGGCATTAGGCTCGCGATGGTTTCCGCACGATTGAGGCGTGGGATCTGTTATTGGCGGTATGGAGCGCGGTACCGCGTTCTCTGAGCTGATCGACCCTGCGTGATTCAGCGCGAGCGTTTGACCAGACGGTCATCGCCGCTGCGGGCGATGACGAGGCGATGGAACTTGCAGTAAGGACTTCTTGCACGCGCTCTGGGCGCGGGTACGCTCGTTGGCGGTCTCGCGCGGGCATTGGCCGTCGTGTGGCTCTTTGGCGGTGAACTGGACTCTGAACGCCTGAACCGTGGTGCATCAGCGGGTGATTCGCGTGAAACTGTGCGCACGTGTACAGTGAAACCCGGAGTCATGTTTCTGGAGCTTGATCAAGGCTTTTCTTTCGTAAAAGTCTGCGTAAAGCGCGTTGGACCGTAGATGCCGTTCGCCCAACGTGTACGTGGACATCGGGCGGCATTTGCCTATCGGGTATGCTGTCATCAGCACGAAAAGGTTTATGAGGGATTTTCTGCGCGATTTTGATTGCGTTGCTGCCTCCTATTTTGCCGGGATTGCGTTATATTTCATTTTCGCGTTGGATGTAACCGGGCGGATCGCGCGGAACGTTCAACGGCTACGGCGATCGGCGAAAACAGACCTCAACAGTGGTACGGAAGAAGGTAAAGGGTTCTGAGACGGTAGATCCTTTTGGTTACTGGGTAAAACGGGTAGTACGACGGGCGTCAATAAATATAACCCGTTAAACCAACACTATGTGCAATGTGTCATTCCTTACGATTCTCTCTGTTGGTGTCATTGATCGTGTTCTGTTGTTATGAAGGAGATGTGATTAGAGGTGTGACAACGTGCAGTGTAGAAAACTCGCGGGTTGAGACCAATAAACCAAACTAAGGAAAACCCTATGGCACAGAAGGTGCGCATTATTCTTGAGGACGACCTTGATGGTGGTCCCGCAGCGGAAGACTGTGCGATTCGGGCACTCGACGGAGCTCGTGCGGATCGCTGTCCAGTGCTAATGCCGCTCGTCTTCGTGATGCAATTCGATCGTTCGTTCGCATCTAAGGGTCGTCGCGCGTTCAGGTGGGCGCTACTCAGCGCAGTGGTTCCCGCCCGGTGGTCGTGGCTTCTTCACTCCGGTGAAGCGTAACACTGAAAACCGCTTCCTGCAGATTCGTGAAGTGGGCACGCGAAGAAACGGTCACGAGAGATTTCTGACCGCGCCGCATCCATCAAGAAATTCAGGATGTACTACACAGCTATGAAGGCAGAGGTAGTAAATAGTATTGATACCATCGCTATTCTGTGATGGTATTCATCTGCCGACAGGATGACATCAGTGTTATCACCTTCTGCACCTAACGAGTTTTAAACCCTTCATGAGCTGTCATCTTCCGGCTTTTGCTAGCCCCGTGATATGTATTTAGGTAATCGTGGCGGGTATCCGCCCGGACCTTTTCTTGGTGTTTAGCGGAATCCCCCGTTGTCTTAGAGCATCCTCAAGAATGTCCCTGAAATCTAAATGCAAGCAGAATTATAACGTTTAGTAAAAGCGCGGAGGTACATTAATACTATAAGCTAAGCAATAGTAGGTCTTCACAGTAGAGGCCCGATAAAGTTTCATAATGTTTATGACCGAAAACGCCGATAGCATCCGGTTTGGCTCGTGGCTCCCCGAAAAAGCCTTAAACTGAACGTTCTCTTGTTGGCGAACAGTGCACCATGTACGCTTTACGTAATCTGGTATCGAAGCAAAATTTCCAAGGTGCGCAATGTTTTGAACGCTTTACCGACCGAGCTCCGGCGCGTTGTGGTGCTTGCCCAGAAGAAGCGCATGCTCCTTCTGAGTACATCGGCGCGGCATGTCTGCCTCGAGCTGATTCACGAGGGCGAGGGCATCCGGTGCCCGTGCGCCCAGGTCCCTCAGTTACCCTGAATGCCGTGCGCGAACTGGGTGCAGAGCATTGTGGTCCCAGCCCCCAGGCGCCAGCGGTCACATTCCTTCACCCGCGCCAAGAAGGTCCTCGAACTTTCATGCGTGGGGCCATTCAGCTTAACCACGGTTATATCGGCACCGAACATATCCTGCTGGGCATGGTGCGCCTCCGGGCGTGGCAAGCAAGTTCTCTCAATGAGCGTGCAAATTGCCGAGGTTCGCCGAAACCGTGATGGATCTTGTTCCGGTACCCAGCAACGAGAATAGGGGAAACCGCCGGTGTTGGCGCAGGCAACTCCACGAGGCGCGGCAGGTTTCGACGATTCTCGATCTAGTTCGGGCGTAACCTCGCCGCCGCACGCGGTCAACCCGACCCGGTGATTGAACAAAATCACCACGGATGGAACGTAATGCAGGTTCTCCACGCGCACTGCCAGAACAGCCCGTGTATCGAGTGAACCGGTGTCAGCAAAACCGCCGTTATTGAGGGCTTATAGCACGGGTATCCGTACTGACGTGTTCGAAACTCTCAAAATAAGCACCTGTACACCCCCTGGATTTGGGTTCTGGTCGCCCAGGTTCCCGGTACCGCGGTGACTTTGAGAACGCCTCA